>Ga0209212_1000819_pt1 | contig 57157 bp, 49 predicted proteins | sample RifGroC2_FD_183996 | JGI IMG/M metagenome (GOLD analysis project Ga0209212, IMG submission 183996) | Groundwater microbial communities from Rifle, Colorado, USA - Groundwater C2 (SPAdes) (version 2) | ecosystem: Environmental > Aquatic > Deep subsurface > Groundwater | place: Rifle, Colorado...
GTCAGCATTGCCGAGGATTTACCGAAATGTCCACCTTTGTTGGTGGGGAGACCGGTACCGATGTAGGGATAGGTGACTCCCTTGGCAAAGGAGCCGCCGGTTTTGCCGAAGTAGGGATTATCGTTGTAGCCGTGCAGCATCTGGGTGGCGCCGAAGGTGCCATAGCCCCAGGGAGAGTTATTGCCGGCCGAGGTGGCCGCGCCGGCAGCGCTGTTGTTGTGGCAGTCGAAGCAGATGCCTGCGCCGGCCTTGTAGACGTTCTTCTGGGCAGCGTTGCCGCCGGAATATGGACGATAGGCAACCGTGTAGCCGCCCTTGTTGGCGACGGTGTTTTTCAGGATACCGCCCCTTCCACGGCCGGTGGCGCTGGAATAGCTGGTGGTGATTGCGCCTGCCGGAGCGGATGCGACAGAGCCGTGGGAATTGTGGCAATCGTAACAGAGAACGTTGACCGCGCCGCTGGTGTTGGGGAAATTGTTGACCGTCGTGGTGCTCTGGGCGGTTTCTTCCAGTGTAGACCAGCCGCGAGCATTATTAGCTGCGTTGCCGTGGCCGGAATAGGCCTTTGTCTGACTGTTTTTGCTGTTGGTAAAGTTGCCGGTAAACTTGCCCCACAGTGTCGTGGTGGTGTCGGAGTACTTGGCGGCGATGCTCTGGGCGGTGCCGTACTTGATCTTCTCCCAGGAATACTTTTCCGGGTTGCTGGTTTCGCCTGTTACGCCGGCATTGGCAAAGGGAGTCTGGCCGAAACCGTTGGGTCCGTGGCAGCCGAGGCAATGGTTGTTGATCTTGGCCAGTTGCGTCTGGTTACGTGTGGTATTGGAGGTATAGGCCGTTCCGGTTGTGCCTTCGGTGTAGGTCGTGCCGCTCGGTCTGACACCGCCGGCCTGTGTGATAACCAGGTCAACAGCTCCGTTGGGCACACCGGCATGGTAAGTTGACATGCTGCCGTCGGATTTTGCTTCCCAATGGCAGGCATAACAAGCCTGGGGAGTAATGGCCACACCCTGGACATGGTGCGAGTTGCGCGATGCGGTGAACTGGCCCAGAATAGCGACCCTGGCGGTTCCTGCCGTGGCGCCCTGCGGAGTTTTGTGGCAACCCAGACAATCTCCGCCGCCTTTGAAGCCGGTGTTATGGGCATGACATTGAACACAGTCGCTGCCGTTGTTATGGGCATGATCGGTGACCATGGGACGCTGATTATTTGAGTTATGCTTGGCCGTAATGGTATGACAGGCCTGGCAGACACGAACCGAGGCATTATATGCGGTGGGGCTGGGATCCTTGCCCATACTTGTAAGGTTTCTGAAAGTAACCGGAACGGTTGAAGTCACACCAATCGCGGTGCCGGCGGCATTGAAAGTACTCATATTGGCAAGCGTAATCGGAGTTTTAATACGCTTGAGATTGGAAGTCGATGCGGTATGACAGGTGCTGCAATCAAACTTGCCGTATTTGCCTCCTGTGACACCCCACCCTGCAGGAGCCCACTTGGTGGAGTTAAGATTCGCGCTGTTATGCAGAAGCGGTGAAATCGCTGTAACAGTAACCGTACGGGGAGTGCCAAAGGTGGCTGAAATGTTGCCCGCTGCATCTTTTGCCCAAGGGTAGAATGTTTTTGATCCGGCGCCGCTGGCGGTAACAGTGGCTGGCGCGGTTCCGGACCATCCGGCGTCACCGGCAAGCGGAGCGGTGGAACTCTCTGTCACCATGTAACCGGTAACTCCGACCGCGTCGGTAGCTGTGAAGCTGGAGACAGGGAAGGTCAGACCTTCAGACGTGGCGGGCAGAGTAAAGGCAGAGACGACCGGGGAAGTAGTGTCGGGTACTGAAGCTTTCAAACTCATGGCCGACATTGAGACGATGGCCGTACCAGACATTGTATGAGCAGATGTGGTAGAACCGGCCGTTGAATCAAGCATGATGAATACATCACCGGAGTCGGTTGCCGACCATGCGGTACCGGATATGGCCTGGGTCCAGTTAGCTGCCGGAGTAGTCATTGTACGGGTTGTTGTGCTGCCGACGCGTGTTGTATTGTATACCTCAATTGCCTGCTCACCTGTTACTATCGTAAGAGCAGGACTGAAAGTAGGACTGGCGGCAGTTGCGCCTGAGTTTTGCTGCGCTGTATCATTAAAAACGGTCCCTTGATCAACACCCGAATATATCGATGCATGCACGTAATTGTAGCGGGCAGTTCCACCGGCTATGGTTACCGCCAGTGTAGTATTTGACGCGGCCTCTGCCGCAGCAATACCAGCTTCATCAAGATAGAAGAGATAACTGTGGGCGACAGAAGTTGACCCGGCATCTCCAACCGCCAGGGTCATGTTCTGACCGCCATAGGTTGCGGTGGCTGTAGTTTGGGTACCGGCTGATGTACGGGTTGACGATACCGAAACCACCATAACGCGATTGGTTCCAGGTGTAGTCGTTGTAGAATCAAAAGTATATGAAGTCGGAAAAGCCGTACCTGCATAAAGTTGAGTCCAGGCCTTGGCATTAGCTATCGCGGCCTGTGCCGGTTTCGGCTTGTACCACCCCTGGTACATGAACATACTGACAAGCAACGTGACAGTTACGATCAACGTCCCCTTAGCCCACATATTCATGCCGCGAACTTTTTTTGCTATGATTTTACCCATGGTGCATCACCTCTATCTGAAGTCTGTGTAGTGAGATTATCGTAGTCGGCGCGATGCTCGTAAATACATTAGAGCATCGCGCCTGTCAATCTGTTACAGTTTTGAGTGGCACAGCAGGCAACCGGCGCCTCTGTCGGTTACCCATCTTGGATTGCTGTTGCCCTGCCCGTTGTGGCAAACGATGTTGGAGCAGGTTTCGCCGGCGAAACCCGCGGTTCCGGCATTAAGAGCGCGTTTGGATGTCTCGTAGGCAGCCAGGCCGGTCTTGTAATTGCCAGCATTACGCACCCAACCGTTGGTGGTGGCGTTGCCGGTGTAGTTTCCGTAGGATTCCGGACGGAGCTGAGCGCGGGTCTTGATCGACACGGCCGCGAACTGTACGTTTACGGAACCGTTGACATGATTCCGCAGGTTGGCCAGATAAATAGCGCCACCGTTTGTCGCCGTATCAGCGGTGCCCGAGTGGCAGACCAGGCAGTCGGTCTTGTATTTGTTGCCGGAAGTTGTGACCGTTCCGTTGTGGCAGATGTTACAGCTGATCGTGGTCGAGTAGGCCGGATCGCCATGGCCGGCAACGACACCAGGAGCTCCGGAAGCGGCAATCAGGCCATTTGTTGTCTTCTGCGAAAGCGTGTCGTTGTGAATACCGGCTTTATGTGCATTGTGTGCAACATCGTTAGGAGAGTTGCCATGGCACTTGGTGCAGCGGGTGCTGATGGTATAGGTGGTATTCCATGCACCTGTCGCAATGAATGTTCCCTTACCATTGGAGTGGCAATATGCATTGGAACAGTCGGTGGTGAGACCGGTTGTGGCATTGCGTGTCCAGGTAGTGGTTTTGCTCCTGATAGTACCGCCGCCGGCTACCGAGTTAAGCTCCAGGTTAACGGTACCATCAGCATGGGTTGTATTCAAAAGCGGATGACAGATCGAACAACCGAAACCGTAGTTGGCACGTGTTGTGGCATTGGTATCGCCGGATGAAGGCGAGATGTTGGCGGTCATGTTCAGGTATGCAGTCAGACCGCGGGCCAGGTACGCGCCGGTGTGCTTGGCATGTGCGCCGGTGGAGAGGGTGCCGTGGCAGGATGCGCAGGTCAATCCTGATGTACCCCAACGAACAGACCCAGAACCACCGTGACAGGAAACATTGTTGCAGTAGCCATTGGAGTATGTACCGGAGGTAGCCTTGATACCGTCAAAAGCGACCGTGATGGTTTTGTCCATGTGATTGGCATTTGCCAGCAAACCTGCCGATGTATTGACAGTAGTAGCGTGGCAGATATTGCATGAAGCAACATTGTTTTTCACATGTGCCTGATGAGAATTGTAGGTGTTGCGAGTTGCGGAGGAGACATTGGTATAGTTAGGCTCACCATAGTTACTTGTGAATGCGCCGGAACCATAACCATGACATCCATTACAGCCAAGTGTTGCCGAGCCTCCCCAGGCTTTACTGCCGGTCATGCTGCGGAATACCGGGATAGCCTGGCCGGAACTGTGGCAATATACGTTGCTGCAGACCTTGGTTGCAGTAACATATGGCTTGCCGGCTTTTGCTCCGGTGTAGTTCATAAGTTTGTTGACGTGAACGGTCGTACCGGTGGTGGCATTGAGGGTTGTGTCGTTTGAAACCGTTGTGCTGTGACACTCTACGCAATGCAGGCTGTTTCCGGCTCCGAAGAATGCCGCATTGTTAACATGTGCTGGATGTTTACCAGACAACGCAGTTGATGCCGGGCTGTTAGTTGTAGCATTACCATGACAACCTGTGCAGCTGGGAGCTGCTGCATTCCAACTGATTGTGGTGTAGCCGGGAGTTGCCTTTCCATCGCTATGACAGTAAACAGAACTACAGGTTCCAACAGCAGATCCTGGCAGAGTGTTGTTGGCTGAGTAGGTACCACCGTATGTTGCGCTGATATCGACGTTTTTCTGGAAGTTGGCGTGCTTGGCGGTCTGATTGATGGTTGTATTAGTGGATGCCGTCAGGCTGTGGCAAACGGCACACCCGATATTGTACATGGAAGAGGCAGTTCCACCAACGTGGCGACGGTGCGCCACTGATGTAATCTGGCGCTGGATCGAGTTGTTGGTGGAATCACCGCCGTGGCATGCACTGCAGGCACGCACTCCGCTGGGAAGGACGAAGGCTGCGGTCCAGCTCGGTGTCGACATGGTTTTGTACACTGCGGCGGAATAGTTGCTGCCGCTACGACCCTGGCTATGGCAGTAGGTGTTGCTGCAGTAGGCGTTTGCCGGCACTGCGCTTGCTGCGCGTGTGTAAGGTGTTGCTGCGCCGAGATAAGTACCGCTGACGGCGCCGGACAGGTTTTGGAAAGTGATATTCACGCTCTTGTTGACATGATTTGCTACGGTTGCAATGGTCATGCTGTTGGAAACGGTAGACGCATGGCACTTTCTGCAGTTGATATTATAATTTGAACCGGTTCCACCGACATGTTTGAGATGTTTTGCCGTCAGAGTAGTTGTTGCTGTGTTTGAATCATGACATCCGGCACAGGTCAATGTATTGCCCCAGGTTGCCGCAACCTTGGGAGCAGCATAACCGCTGCTGAGAGTACCGGGGCTGTGACAGTAAGTCGAAGAACATGAGCCGGTTGCACTGATTCCGGCGCTCGGCAGGAAGTTGCTGCCGGTACGGCCGCCGGTGTATGTGCCGCCCAGGTTGGGCGCAGCGGCAAATGTCAGTGCGATCGGAGCTTTACCACTGGATGCATGCAGAAAGGCAGCTGCTCCAGCCATGGCATTGTAGTCTGGGTGACACTTGGCGCAGGCGGTCTGGGTGCCGCCACCAGCTGTTATATGCTTGGCATGGTTACCGGAAGTCAAACCGGTAGAAGCGTGGCACTGTGCACAGTTGGCATCGTTATTGCCGGCTGTTTTTGTGCTCGACCAGGTTGTGGCCTGTCCCCATGTGGGGGTTACTGTTTCAAAGTGACAGTTCACGTTTGAACAGGTGGAAAGCGCCGGAGTAGCGGTCTGGGGAAATGACACGCCCTTGTTATACTTGGCGGACGCGCCCATTCTGGAGTTATGAATTACACCGGTCATATTGATATAATTCACGCCGGCAACCGAAGTTCTCATACTATGGTTATACTCGGAGGCGCCGACCGTGTTATGGCATGCCTGGCAATTGTTCACGCTGAAATGCGTGCTGTGGTTGCCGGCAAAAGCGCCCGTACCAGTGTTTCTGGTTGCCGAGTCGGCCGGAGGATAGCCGTGACAATCGGTACAACTGGCAACAGTGCCGGTGGCCGCTATTGCGTTGCCAGGAAGGGCCAAGGGGATCAGCATCAGCATAAACAAGGTAAAGGCTGTGCATACTCCCGGTTTGGTGTGAAATTTCATAACAAACTCCTTGTACAGAGCATTTATAGGTAATTTAAACCGTGTCATCAAAAAGCTCCTCTTCCTACTTCCAGGTTGGCGATGCCTTGAAGTGGCAGCTTACATTCGAACAGCTGAATGACGGGTTGTAGTTAGTGTTGTCAAGCGTACCGGTACTATTGAACTTGAACGTATCCTGTACATCGACGCTGGCGTTTGGCGATGATGTGTGACCGGAATCAAAAGTTGCCTGGTTGCCGTTGAAGTGACATGCCGCACAAGCCATGGTGTTGTTAGTTGTGCCGGCAAATCCGTCTACGGCCGGTTTGGCGGATGCGACAGTTATGTGTGACTGGTGAGCATTGGTAGCAGGCGGATAACCGTGGCAACCGTCGCATGCGCCGCCACCGCTGACTTTGAATGCATAACCTTCCGCATTGTGCTTGTGACAGCTCAGGCAGCGTTTGTTGTTGCCCATGTGACCCCAGCTGCCGCTGAAGGTTACGGTTCCGGCATAAATACCGGTGGTGGAGGTATAGTTTCTGTAGACCTTGGTATTGGTGTGGCAGACCTGGCAGATACCGGTGCGGCTGGCATTGACAAAACCGGTGGTCATGTTGCTGAAGTTGACTGTCTTGATTGCTGCTCCACGTCCGTTTCCGGTGTAGACGTTGAATGTCTTTTTAAGCATGACTTGATTGGATGTTCCATGAACATCATGGCAGGCCACGCACTGCGATATGGTCGGCAAGGCCCTGTCGGAAACGTGCGACAGGAAATTGATCTTGTTGATGTCGGTTACAACACCCCGGCCGCCGTGTCCGGCGTCGTTGTGACAGTCGATACAGAGCTTGTCGGCGCTGTAGGTGGAGTTCAGACCTGACAGATTGGAGAACACACGTGATCCGCGATACGATCCGGTGGCTGTCAGGCTGCCATCGATATGCTTGCTGTTGGCGTTGTGGCAGTCGTTGCAGACGATCGAAACGAATGCGCCGTGGCCGCGGTTATTGAATGTTGAGTAAGATTTATAGGGGGCCTGGACGCCGGTTGCGTTGTAATTCGACCAGGAACGGTTGGCCGCAACCTCGGTGCTGCCGTTGCCCATGCCGCTGTGGCAGGACTGGCAGGACAGGCGGGCCGGGTTGGTCCAGGTCGGTGTTGACTGCGAATGGCAGTTGAGGCAGTAGGTTGCGCCAACGTTTTTGTCTATAGTACCGTTGACATGGGCACCGGTTAATTCACCGGTATAGACATGGCAGGCGTTACAGGTGGCGTTGGTGTTGCGCTTGGGACCATAGCTGCTGGAGATATGGGTGAAGTGCGCATTACTGGACATGATGCCGAAGCCGGTATTGACCGCTGTCAGGTGGCAGGTTCCGCACTTGCCGCTATTGCGGTCGCTCCAAGTCACGGTGACCAAAGCAGGTGCACCCTTGCCATTAGAGTGACAGGCTGAGGTGGTGCAGGTTGTGCCGTTCCAGGTGGTGCCGGCAGCGGTTCCGCTGAAAGAGACGTTACGCACACCGTTGGCATGATTGGGATAGCTGGATATGGTAGAGTTGCCACTAACAGTAGCGCTATGGCAGAGATCACAAGTATAAATCTTTCCTGTAGAAGCATTGTTGCTTACATGTCGGAAGTGCGAATTGGTTGAGAGATTGTTGAATGTTGAATTCACTCCGTTGTGGCAGGCCACGCAGCGGCCGTTGCCGGCATTTACGATCGATCCACGCACTCCTGAGGCCCAGTTGACCGATTTGGCGCCCCTGAGGGTTGCCGTGCCATAGCTGTGGCAGTACATATTGGAACATGTAGATGATGCTCCGCCTGCGACAAAGGTAGCCGATGATCCTGCGATTATGCCGGTTTTGACACTGAACACTTCCTGATAGGTCTGTGTAAAATGGTTGTTGCCCTGATGACACTGGGTACAGTTATATGCGTATGGCTTCGAGGCCGCGTGGGTCGGGTGACCGGCGGTGGACTCGTTCTTGTATGCAGCATTTGTAAAATAACTCCTGGTAATCATGGACGTATTGTTTACGGAAGAGTAAACAGCATAACCTTTCGAGGGAACGAAGTTAGGATCAACGCCATATTTGATTGTACCGGCCACGGTATGCTCAGGAGGCGAACCGTGGCAATCTGTACAACCCACCGGCGGGGTTGTGGCGTGCAGACCGCCGTGACAGGTAACGCAATCGCTTTTGGCGGATTTGTTCAAGTGCTCGGACACATTCGCCGGCAATGCATGACAGGCCTGGCAGATCGCCGTTCCGGCCGCATTGTTAGCGAGTGGTGCAGTGCTGGAGGTACTGGTCAGGAACGCCTTGCGACGGTAGGAGTCGAGCTTGACACCGGCGGAGTAGTTGACATAGCGGCGCAGCATGTAGACGTTGGGCTTGGCATTCTCGCCACCCAGTGCGACATCTTCCGGCTTCAGGTATTCAACGTGGCCGGAATGGCAATCCACGCACTGGATCGGATTAGCAGCGGTTTTGGAACCGGCATAGACCTGATGGTTAGGCCTGTTATGGCAGTTGGTACAGATATTTACCGATGAAGTTTCAGCTGTCTTGCCGAATGTATCGGTGCGCAGCAGCATGCCGCGTGAAGTGGACAGGTTGGCCCAGGTGCCGCGGCTGTCAACGGTGCCGCTGTTGGAGTCAGCATAGTGGATCGCATGACAGGATGAGCACTGGATCTTGCCGTTGACCAGTTTCATCGAAGCGGTAGGGTTGGCCGGGTTGGCGCTTCTGGGAGGCACGAAATAATCATCCGGGCTTGTGACAGCCTTCGATGTTGCCGAAGTGTACCTGAAGTTAACAGGGTGTGATCCCAGCAGGTGACTTGACGTATCGCGTGTACGGTGGCAGTCGCGGCACATTTCGTCATTATCATTTACTGTGCGAAGAAACGGAGCGGAGTTAGTAGCTGAAGAGCGGGCAATATGTACATTGTGGCAACGGGCGCATGAAAGATTGGTTCCTAGAGTCGCCGGATTCATTTTAGCGATGGTAGGCCGACTGGCGCCTGCCTGGGGAGCCACTTCCGAGCCGGCCCAGTTATGGGATGTAAACGTAAGCTTCGCCGGTGCAACGCCTCCGGAGTAACCGTTAAACCGGTTATAGATGTTGGCTGCATCGGACTGGTAAAATACCGAAGTGATATTTACGTTTGCAGACCCCGGTTTGTGGCAGGTCACACACATGTTATTGAATGAGGTGGAAGCAGTCACTGTCGCGTTGTGACAGCTGGAGCAACCAACCTGGGTAACATTAGTGTGAGGCGCTACAATTGCAAGTGCCGAGAGTGGTATGACCATCAACATGGCAATTGACAAGAGTATGAAGCTGATATTTTTTTTCATGGCTCGCTCCTGGTACGCTATCTTCAATGTGTACTATTTAATGTGACAGCCTTTGCACAGACTACTGCCGGTGTTGGAAATACTCAAAAAAGGTGTTTTTGCTTTCTGGGTTGCGGTTGCAACAAGCGGGGTTGTTATATCAGTATCAAAATACACCCTGGTACTTCCGGCCAAGCCGGAACCATAGTACACATGAGGATTATGGCAGCTTGAACATTCTACTCTGCTGGTCGGACCGAACAGCCGTATACCCGCATCCGGTGTCGCCTTCAATCCGGCGGCGTCCTGTGCCTGAGCAGCCGTATAAGAAAAGCCGATCGGATGGTCATCGGTAAGGTTGGTGCCGGCAAGGGAAGCAGCCAGCGTAGGAATGCTTCCGTCAGCAGAACGCTCAGCGCCCAGGTTGGGATAGTTATAGCTGGTAAAGCCGCCGGACCACTGCTGGCCGAGAGCAAAAGCGCCTGTTCCGGAAAATGTGCCGTCTATGTCTATAATTGCATCGCCGTTGACATCTGTACTGTCACGATAGCTTGAATTATGCAGAACGTTTATTGCGGTCTTTCCGTCATGGCAGCTCAAACAGATCATTGACTCGCTGTTGGAGGTGATTGTTGCGGCCTTGGCGGTTGGAGTCAGGGTAGTGGAAGAGGTATACAACCGGTAGCTGCTTTCAATTCCAGGCGTATAAGCTTTGTTCCACAAAGGCTTTGATGGTGAGGCATTATGAGGGGTATGGCAGAAGACGCATACCTGGTCAGCCTGTCCCGATGAACTGGCGGCATAGTTACGCCCTTCTCCCGCAAGTCCGTTGGTTATCAGGGTGTTGTTCGACAGGTTGTGAACCGTGTAGCGCACATCGGTTACGGTTGACGCATCAGGCAGTGCAAAAACTATGCTTGATGTCAGCATTACCGCTGAAAGGACCGAAAAGATGTTAATTGCTCTTGATACCATAGACCTCACCTCTAAATGTCTTTGACATGAAAATTACGTATTACTGGATCCAGACAGTTTGACCAAGCGCTTTTCTGAGCAGGAGAATTCCGTCTACCAGATCCAGGCTGCCGTTCGGATTCCGTTTGCCGTTCAGCAGCGGGCCTACATCGCCATGCAAAAGGTCATTTGCAGAAGGCTGTGAGCTGGATACGACCAGTTTGATTACCTTCAAGGCGTCACGAATAGTTACACGGCCGTCACCGTCCAGATCGCCGTCCGGCACTGGCACGGCAATCGATTTGGCGGATGTGTTTCCGGCAGCGTCGGTAGCGGTTACACTCAGGCTTGCATACTCGTAAACAGCCGCCGACAGGTCCGCCGACCAGCGGTCGCCATTCATCGCTACCGGTGCGGAAGCGCCGGCTGCATCTGTGACTACCACAGTCGCACCGGCCTCAACCGTGCCTTCGAGCTTGACGGGAGTAGCGACCAGAACCGGATCAACTGTAATCAGCGGTGCGGTAACATCGTAAATTATTGTACGCAGAGCCGTAGACTTGTTGTTGGCAATATCGGTGACGGAAACAGCAATGCTGTAGACGCCCTCCTGTGGAAATTCCACAAACATTGAGAATTCGTTATTAATCAGCGACAACTGGACATCCGCATTGTTTAATGTGGCACTGATGCTCTTAATTTCAGAGTTATCACTGATCAAGCCTTTTACCGTCAGTCCGGGCACTTTAGTAGCAACATCCTGCGCTGGGGTTGCTATTGTGACCACCGGCGCAACGCCGTCGTAAAATACGGTGCGTTTCTCCTGCACTGATCTGTTGTAAACATCCAGGGCGTCAACCAGTACTGTGTTAAGCCCGGCAGCAAGCTTTACCGTAGCCGTCCACTGGCCGACGACAGGTCCTGGCAGAGCCGGAGTTCCGTTCACATTTACCGCGGTCGCATCAGGAGCCGAAACTATAACGTCAAGGTCCTGTACGTTTGTAAGCGCACCGTCAACTGGTGACTGCACCGCGATTGACTGCAGTTCCGGGTTGAAATTTATCGTTCTTACTTCCGATGATGCGTTACCAAGCGGATCAACTGCAGCGATAGTCACAGTATTCGGTCCGAAGTTCAAAGTTATCGCGGTATTGAACTGTCCGTTCACAAGCGTCAGCGGATTGCCGTTGATTGTCACTGTCACCGGATTCTGATCCGTAACCGTTCCGGAAACACCTAGCACCTGGTTGGCGGTTGTGCTTCCGTCGCTCAGCAGAGATGCCGCGATAACCGGAGACTGCGAATCAAGGGCAATCGATATATCCTGTCTGGCTGATGCGGTTCCGCTTTTTACGGATGTTATCGAAACAGGATTTGCTCCCTCAACGAGAGACGCGACAAATATCCATACGTTGTCAATTACGCTGGCCTGTCCGGTAATGTTCGTAGCAGAATTGAATACCGATACCGTTGAGCCGGGCTCAGTTGTCCCGGTCAAAGTAACAGAAGCCAGATTTGTCAGTGCCGGGTACGAACCGACCGTCAATTGGACAGTCGGCGGCAGGTATGTAACCGCAACAGTTTTGGTAATAGTTGCTCCGTATTGGTTCTTGGCGGTCACGGAAACGGTGTTGAGTCCGGGAACCAGGTCAGTCACATAAATGGACCAGGAAGATGATGACGGGAAGCTGGCTGCCGAAGCCTGGGCAGCGGTATTGATCGATGCGGCAAGAGTGCAGCCCACATCAACCGTACCGGAAATATTTACTGCAGGGACATCAACCGAGACAACGGATTGTGTGAGTGTAAGCGCTGGAGGCACTGAGTTGAAAGGATTGGAGCCGCCGTCTATACCGAAGCTGACAATGTTGCTCATTCCGTTGGAAACAAGCAGCCGGCGATTTACCTGGTCATACATCATGTCACTGGGGGTAGCCAGCTGTCCCGGGCCAAAGCCGTAACTTCCGATATAAGCGAGGAAGCTCGGGGTGTCTACGGACAGATCAACAACCTGCACATTCCCTTGATAAGAATCCAATACATACATCCGGTCAGATTCAAATGCCAAGCCGACCGGATAGCTGAAGCTCAACGGGCTCATTGCGGTTCCGCTGGCTCCGACGCTTTTTACGAATACGCCGTCAGTCGTAAAAAACTGTACATTACCGTTAACCGTATCAACAACGGCAACCTGCTGACCGGCTGCCGCCGAGACAATTGATATTGCTGTCGGCTGCATGAACACTCCGGTTGCGGGAGGAGCGCCATAAACACCGAATGAACCTGTGTAGTTGCCGGCGGAATCGAAGGACTTGACTGAATATGAACCTGAGTCAGTTACAAAGATCTTGCCGGAAGCATCAACAGCAATGCCGGCAGCCCTATTGAACTGTCCGGCACCGGAACCAAGCTTGGCAATCTCCACCCCAGCCTGATCGAACACGACCACCTGATCGGAGTAGGCCGCCAGAATTTTGCCACCGGCAATATTGCTGGTAAGCGGATTCAAAACTGCCAGCGCGTTAACCGTTTTAACGGTAGAAATAGTTTTAGAAGCCACCCCATACTGGTCCAACACGACAATTCCGCCAGATCGCGGATCGGCCACATATACATCACCATTCTGGTCAATGGCCATTCTAAGCGGAGTACGAAGGCCTTTATCGAGTGGATCCAGTACTGATACCGAAGGCGCTATCGCTGCCACCGCGCTGATTGCCAGTGAAATGACTGTAATAACAACCATGATCACTACGCAAATTCTGGTGTTTCTCTGGCTGGCTATCATTCTATGCCTCCGTTATTGTGGAGATTTAATTTTCACACGTCTAGTGCAATCGCAGCCTGGTCCCAGACAGCTTATTATTAATTAAGCAAACCAAGTGCCAAAATTGCACACTCCATTTATTTTTTCTGAACTATTTAAGATAACCGAACTTTTTCATCCTGTACCGGAATGCATCTATCCCCAGATTCAGCTTTTTTGCTGCTTTTGACTGATTCCACTCAGCCATTTCCAAGGCCTGCCGAATCAATTCTTTCTCAACTTCTTCAATATCTATCCCTTCAGGCGGTAAACGGAAAGAGGATACCGGCGCCCCCCCCTGAAGCGAAGCCTTGGCCACGATCTCCAGTGGCAGATGCTCCAGAAGCAGTGTGTCATCATTCCCCAATATGATTGCCCGCTCTATTACATTTTTCAGTTCCCTGACATTTCCAGGCCAACTGTAGTCAACCATCATCCTCTCGGCCATACCCGCGATACCATGTACTTTTTTATTGAAATCCTTGTTGTACAAATTGATAAAATGAGTTGCCAGCGGTATGATATCTTCTTTACGTTCACGTAACGACGGCAGAAAGATTGGAATGACCTGCAAACGATAATAAAGGTCGTTACGAAATGTTTTTTCTTCTATTGATTTATGCAGTTCCTTGTTTGTTGCCGAAATTATCCTGACATCAACTGTAAATACCCTGCCCCCCCCAATCCGGCGAAATGAACGGTCTTCAAGGAAACGCAGCAGCTTGGCCTGCATTCCCATTTCCATATCGCCAATTTCATCAAGGAATACAGTTCCTCCATCCGCCAGCTCGAACAATCCTTTTTTAGTAGCCTTGGCATCGGTAAAAGCGCCCTTTTCATGGCCAAACAGCTCACTTTCCAGTAATGTTGCAGGCACTGCGGCACAGTTGATCGCAATAAATGGCTTTTCCGCACGGTTGGAACTATAGTGAATCCATTTTGCGACCAATTCTTTTCCGGTGCCCGATTCACCTTGGACAAGCACGGTCGATGCCTCGCTTTTGGCTACTTTATCAAGGACTTCCATCAGATACTTCATATGACGGCTATCGCCAATGATATTTGGTGGAACATTCTTTTTGGTTTCCGAGCGCAGCCTGACTACTTCTTGCTTAAGGTCCGAGGCTTCGAGCGCTTTTTTGACTATTATTGACAACTCATCCAGATTGAACGGCTTGCTGACATAATCGTATGCACCAAGGCGCATGGCATTGACAGCTGTCTCCAAACCGCCATGGGCAGTCACCATGATTACGATTATCTCATCGTCATGTTCCTTGATTTTTTCAAGTACATCAATTCCGCTGATACCCGGCAATTGAATATCGAGAAAAACCAGGTCCGGCTGTTCCTCGCGCACCAATCGCAGGGCATCTTCACCTGTGCCCGCGGTTACCACATCATATCCCTGTTTCTTAAGGTTCTGTTCAAGCGACCAACGAATCAGATGCTCATCATCCACGACCAACAGTTTATTACGTTTCATTTTTCCCCTCGCTAACATCGTTGTTTTCCAAATGACAGGCCGGCAATTCAACGGTAAAAGTAGTACCTATATCGTTATCACTGGTCACACGGATATCACCATTGTGCAAATTCACTAACTTACAACAGATAGGAAGTCCCAATCCGGTCCCCTGGGCTTTAGTGGTAAAAAATGGTGTGAATATTTTTTCCAGTATCTGTGGCGGAATTCCCGGACCTGTATCGGACACGTCAACCCTGACAAACTCGGTCTCATTGCGAAGTGTCAAAAAAGATCTTATCGTCAGCACCCCACCGTTAGACATTGCCTGGCACGCATTCAGAAATATATTTAAAAACACCTGCTGCATCTGTTTATCGTCGGCGTACACAGGCGGCAATCCGGACTCCAGCTCCACCCTCTTTTCAATATTCACCCCGCCGCGATGTTGTGAAGCAAACTTTAAAGTACTCGTCAAAACGGAATTTATATCAATGCAAGACAGTTCCGGAAGCGACGGTTTACCGAAGAAGAGCAGATCGTTAACAGTCTTATCAAGCCTCTTTACCTGTTGAAGCACTTCACAGAGAATCTCTTTGCGTGGATCATCCTCCTCAAGATCATCCTTGATAATGGAGACGGCCGCCGAAATACCTGCCAGTGGATTTTTTATTTCATGCGCGATCCCGGAAGCCATTTCTCCGATTGAAGCCAATCGATCCGCACGTTCAAGCTGCTGAAAGTGCAGCTTTTCAAGCTCGTTTTTAGCCACGTCGAGCCGGTCAACCATTGAGTTGAAGCTTACTATCAGCCGACCTATTTCATCTTCGCCCTTGTGATCGATACGTACGGCGAAGTCTCCATTTTCGACTTTCGACATCGTATCAATCATGTTGTCAAGCGGTTTTTTGACAAATTTGAGCAGTATGAATGATATTGTAATCGCCAGGAATACCGTGATCGCAATCGACGAAGCCACAAAGATCCTTGACGCGTCCAACATCTGAACCTTTGTGCGGTTCAGCGAATAATTGATGTTAAGAACCCCGATAACACGCGCCTTGGTGCCATGGCATGCGTGGCAGGCATCCTCGTTATAGATCGGTTTGACCATGGCCAGAACCTCTCCATGAGGCGGCAGATCAAAGATTCCGTAATTTTTGGGAGTCTGGTAAAGGTTGTAATCTTTTGCGCTAACGGTACGTCCGACTTCATTTGGTAAGGACGAGCGCAAGATGATTCCGTGCGGATGAAATATCCTTACACCTACCAGCTGATTGTGCTGACCAACCATCGAAAGAATGGAGCCGACATCTTGAACGTTACCGATATGCATGGTGTTGTAAATACTGCTCTCCACCGTATGCAGGAGCAGTTCGGTACTTTCACGGGCAGATTCAATCAACATGTCCTGCTGGTGACGCACATTGAAGGTGGCATACGCAAAAATGCCGGTAACCAGCAAGGTTATGGTCGTTACAATAATACGGGTTGTCAGACTTCGGAATATGAACATTCTCTCTCGCGACGCGATACACACTCTGTCATATAAGAATAGTTACAGTACGCACTACCAATCAAGACACAAAGGAAACCACCATATCTTAACCATTCGGCAATCGGTCATAACCAGCAGGAGTAGCGACAAATATGTAGCCGAGTGCAATCAGGGCTTTTTATCATTGTTTCCGAAAAAAGAGAGGATGGCATCATCCAGATTGATATCTTTTTGCGAATTGTCAGGTTTGGGTTTATGCACGGGCTGAGCGGGCGCTGGCCCGGTTTTCTGTAAAGGCATTTCAAATAGCATTGAGATGTCACCCTTTCCAGAAGGACGTGAAGCGGATGATGGGGCAAACAAGTCGGCAGCCGGGATTGATTCCGGCCGCGGAGAGGGTATTTCATAGTTTTCAATCAACTGGGCCTTGATCGAAAACGCTTTTTCATCGAACTCACCGGATTTCAGGCGACGCATCATATCTTTATGCTGTTCCTTCATCAGTTCTTCAACCACAACTTCCAGGTTATCCATTTTGAGGATGTCGGAATAGCTGGTTTTCTTTGAACAAATAATGACACCACCGCGATAGAGCAGAGTAATGATGTGCGGATTGGCAACTCCACTGTCCTCGGTCTGAACGTGGAATACTTCACCCTTGTACTTCAGGTTATGATTGAATCCCAAAACCATAAGTCACCACCATCAACATATATACGTCATTTGACGGTATCACATACATTCAAATAATAGCAACCGCTTAAAAACAAATGTGCTGAAGAAGCATTTCATTCAACCATTCAACCGGAGTATTTGCCTAAAAAATAGGCTCTTAAATTTCGTTTTTGAGCCGCTTTTTTAAAGCACGGCATACCACGGGCAGCTTTTTTACATCAAACAGCCTGGCGGCCGTTTTATGGGAAACTAGGACGACTCCAGCAGCTGCTTGATCTTGGCAACCGCTTCCATGGCATCCCGGGCGTAAAGGTCGGCGCCGATCCGGTCGGCATATTCCTGCGTAACCACCGCTCCGCCAACCATCGTAAATGTGATGATGCCAGCGGCCTTCAGTTTTTTTATGACATTGTCCATTTCGGACATGGTCGTTGTCATCAGAGCCGAGAGTCCGACCGCATCAACGGCATATTCTCTTGCCTTTGAAATAATAGTGGCAGCCGAGACGTTCTTGCCGATGTCAAAGACCTCAAAACCATGATTTTCCAGCAGTGTGCAGACAATATTCTTACCAATATCATGTATGTCGCCTTCAACCGTCGCCATCAGGATTTTTCCCAGGCTCTTGAACTTCTGCCCCTTCATCTCCTGTTTAAGCCTGGCGAATCCGGCCTGCATGGTATCGGCCGACTGCATCACCTGCGGCAGGAAGAAGATATTCTTCTCGAAACGCCGCCCGACCTCTTCCAGACCCGGAAGGAAACCTTCGTTGCTGATCTGAAGCGGCACCAATCCTTCATTCAGGGCATCTTCAACCAGCCCGACAATACCATCGCGATCACCACTGATGATCGCTTGTGACAACCGTTCGCGGATAGTAGGAGGAGAATCGGATACGGGAATCGTGGTGGAAACGCCTGCCTGCTCACTACGGTAGGCTTCGATGTAGACGGCGGCCTGGTGGTCACGGTTGAGCAGCACCATCGCCGAGCGCCAGGCATCCATCATCGGCTTGTCCTTGGGATTGATTATGGCCGCGTCCAAGCCGGCCTCCATCGCCATTGAAAAGAAAGAAGAGGAGATCAGCGGACGTTGCGGCAACCCGAAGGAGATATTACTGACCCCCAGAACGGTTGAAAGTCCCAGCTTCTGCTTGACCAGACGGATGGCACGGAGGGTTTCGGCGGCACGTTTTTGTTCGGCGCTGACAGTCAGCGTCAGGCAATCGATGATGATGTCGGAGTCGGGAATCCCCAGGCGGCGGGCAGCATTCCTGATGCGTCTGGCAATGGCCAGCCGGCCTTCGGCCGTGTCCGGAATACCGTTCTTGTCCAGTGCCAGTCCAATGACGGCAGCACCATATTTTTTGGCCAGTGGAAGTATTTTCTTGAGACTTTTAGCTTCGCCCGAGACGGAATTGATCAACACCTTGCCGTCCGCGGCCTTGAGACCGGCCTCCAGGGCAGCTGGACTTGACGAGTCCAGTACCAGCGGTGCACTGGCCACGCCGCTTACGCAGAACACTGCCCGCTCCATCGCCGGCGCTTCATTGATGCCGGGTGCGCCGACATTGACATCCAGGAGCGTGGCACCGGCCTGCTCCTGCTCGATCGCTTCCCGGCGGATATAGGCGACCTTCCCCTCCTGCAATTCCTGTGAATACAACTTTTTGCCGGTCGGATTGATCCGCTCGCCGATAATGGCCGTCTTGGCTCCGGCTCCCACCGATGCCCAGCCTGAACGGCTGGAGAGCAGTGTTGCTCCGGTCGTTGTGACAGGGGATTTCCAGCTCTGCTGGATATTCGCCAGCGCCAGTTTCATGGCGCGGATATGATCAGGTGTAGTTCCACAGCAGCCACCGATGATGCGCACTCCCATGGCAAGCATGCGCTCGTGATAGGCGGTCATTTCCTCGGGTGTTCCCGGAAAAACGGTTCTGTCGCCGATCAGTTGCGGCAACCCGGCATTTGCCTGCGATATCAGCGGCAAATGGGTCACGCCGCGCATGCGACGGAGTATTTCATAAATCCCATCCACTCCCAGCCCGCAATTGGAACCGACAATATCTGCCCCGGCAGCGGTCAGGGTTATTGCGGCGGATTCCGGCGGTGTCCCGAGAACGGAGCGGCCGTTGTCGTCGAACGTCAGCATGGCTATGATCGGAATCGTGGGAGAGACTTCCCTGATGGCAATAACCGCCGCGCGGCATTCTTTTATGTCCAGAAAAGTCTCAAGGCTGATCAGGTCGGCGCCAGCTTCCACCAAGGCCTGGGCCTGCTCGCGGAATGCCGACTTCATGTCATCGAAGGTGACTTCTCCCAGTGGTTCGACAAACTGGCCCGTAGGCCCGATCGATGCCCCGACATACGCCTTTCCGGCGGCCTCCTTGCGGGCGATCGCCACGGCACTGGCATTGATTTCGGCCAAACGCCCCTCCAGGCCGTAATGAGACAGCTTGAAATGTGTGCCGCCAAAGGTGTTGGTGATTATAATGTCGGCTCCGGCAGCGATGTAGTCACGGTGAACAGACGCGACCACTTCCGGCATTGTCAGGTTCAGTTCCTCTGGTGACTGTCCCGGCCGTAGGCCCCGCTCCTGGAGCATGGTACCCATTGCCCCGTCAAGTATCAGTACTTTTTCCTGTATCGCATCAAGAAATGGTTTCATTGTTTTTCCTTAAGCTTTTTTGATGGCTGGGAGACATCGGCATCCGGAACCGGTTGCTGCGGTAGCTCCAGCGTGTAATCGGGGGAGAGCGGTTCGGACAGGTCAAGGTGTTTCAATTGGAACGACTGCTCGCCCTCCACGTTCAGCTTTACCTTGCTTATCTGCGGGAAATTAACCGTAACAGTGTCCACGATCGAGTAGACGGCCATCATCTCGGCGGAACTACCGGAAGGCAGGGTATCCGCAAAAGCACGATTCAGATCGATAGAGGCCAAATCTCCATCTATACGTACCGCATTTATCACGGTTCCTTCCGGAAGAGGCTCGTCAAATTCACCAACCGGTCCGTTCAGCAACTCTTCAAGAACATCACCAAGACAGGCGACCGCATCTCCGCACGGGTCAAGTTCACGTGCCTCCCTGACCAGACGGGTGCCATCCGTCACGAAAAACAATACCGCCGTCCTCTTGCCGAGCAAGGGCTCTATCTGCGGCGCAACCGGCAAATCACGGCTGTTGCGGTATTTTTGCCAAAGCATAGTTCCGAAGACCAGGGCAATCACCAGAAAAGGTATCAGCAGATTGATGTTGATTTTTTTTCTCTGTTGCGGCGACATGGTTCAGCACGCTCCTTCATCGTCATCCAGGCCGACCTGATAGACATCTCCCAGGCGTCCCCCCAGAAATCTATTGCCGACACGTATGAAACCGGCCGGTATGTCGCTGACATAATAATGGTGATTTCCTTTTTCGGCCTCCGGGCGGAGCAGTTTCCTGTCCGTCAGAATCGAGGCAACCGTGCGGGCGGTTTCCTCGGCCGAATCAACCAGCGCCACATCAGGTCCCATCACCTCCGCAATCAGCGGTTTGAGCAATGGATAATGAGTACATCCCAAAACCAGGGTATCCACGGCCGCCTCTTTAAGTTCCTGGAGATAACTCTGCGCGGTAAGACGCGCCACCTGATTATCGGTCCAACCTTCTTCCGCCAATGGGACAAACAGCGGACAGGCCCTGGTCAATACTTCGGCTTCCGGTTTGAGTCGTTTTATCGCGCGGGTATAGGCGCTGCTGCGGATTGTGCCAGCTGTCCCGATCACACCGATCCTTCCGGAGCGCGTGATTTCCACGGCCCGGCGGGCGCCCGGTTCGATCACACCAACCACCGGAATAGAAAGCAGCCGTTTGAGGCTGGGGAGTGCCACGGCCGAAGCTGTATTGCAGGCCACCACCAACAGCTTGATATCTCGTTTGAGCAGAAAAGACGCGATCTCACCGGCATATCGCGTCACTGTTTCCGGTGATTTGGTACCGTAGGGAACCCTGGCGGTATCGCCAAAGTAAATGGTATCCTCCTGTGGAAGCACGCGTATGATTTCACGCAAGACCGTAAGACCACCTACACCGGAATCAAATATGCCTATCGACCGCCATGACACAATCAGACAACCTCAATGGAAATTTGCTTGTTAAATATGTAACTATATACTTTTATCCACCAATCAGGCAAGCCATTTGCTCGATTTTGACAGCTTTAACCAAGGTGGCCTCATACAGCTTGACGTAGCCCTCAAAATTGCATATTTTTCATATCAACAACCTGCCATAGCGGCTGATATTACACTGTTGCACCGTTCTCCAGCAGCAAACTACATTTCCTTTAACATTATTTTGCTTGGCATCATCCATATCCGCTTGAACATCATTAACAGAGGGAGACTCACATGTATTCCATGGACAATGTAGGCAGAAACACCATCGCCATGGTGCTGGCGGGCGGAAAAGGCGAACGGCTCAGCCCGCTCACTTTGCGGCGCGCCAAGCCCAGTGTCGCCTTTGGCGGCAAATACAAAATCATTGATTTTGTATTGAGTAATCTTTTCAACTCAGGCATCAAAAAGGTCTACATACTAACCCAATACCGCGCCTATTCGCTGAACAAGCATATCCGTGAGTCCTGGGGTAAATGGACCGGACTGGGCGAGTTCTATGTTGCCATCTCCCCTGAAACCAGCAGCGAAAGCGAAGAGTGGTTCAAGGGTACCGCCGACGCGATTCTCCAGTACCTGCGCTTTGTCGAGTCCTCTGACGCAGACTATGTGGCCATCTTCGGAGGTGATCACATATACAAGATGGACATTACGCAGATGATTAACTTTCACCGCATGAATCGGGCCGATATTACCATTGCCGCGCTGGAAGTGCCGGCTGTGGAGGCGGTGCGTTTCGGTGTCTTTTCCGTTGACGACGATGCCAGGGTGACCGCCTTTAACGAAAAACCGGAAGTTCCCGAAACCATACCTGGACGCGAAACCTGTTTCGCCTCGATGGGCAATTACATCTTTTCGACAAAAAAGTTGATTGAAGTTCTGTTGGAAGGAAAAAAACAGTACGAGGATCTTGATTTCGGCAAGCATGTGATCCCGATGATGCTGAAAAACAACGACCGGGTATTTGCCTACAACTTCAACGACAACGTGATTCCGGGCATGAGAGCCGAAGAACGCGGTTACTGGAAGGATGTGGGTACAATCGAATCATACTACGAGGCCAACATGGACCTGATTCATGTGTCTCCGCAACTGAACCTGTATAACTACAAGTGGCCGATCCTCACCAACCAGGGCAATCTGCCGCCAGCCAAGACGGTCTTTGACGATGACGACCGCCGCGGCCAGAATATCGATTCGTACGTCTGCGCCGGATGCATAACCAGCGGCAGCACGGTCCGGCGTTCGGTCATCGGCCCGCTCTGCAAGATCAACAGCTACAGCCTGGTGGAAGATTCCATCTTCTTTGAAAATGTCAACGTGGGTCGCTACGCTAAAATTAAACGCGCCATAATCGACAAGGGCGTCGTGATTCCGGATGGTTCAACTATCGGCTACAATCATGACGACGACCGTCGCAACGGTTATACCGTGACCGACTCGGGAATCGTGGTAGTGCCACGCAAGGACAGATGATAGAATCATCCGGGTGGCCGGGATATCTATAAAAGAGAAAGGGGAGAATGTCGGCGCATTCTCCCCTTTTCACTCCGCAATCCGCAATTAATACGCGCCCAAAAGGCCCGGATTACTTACTCCTTCATCGCCCTGACCAACAGTTCATAATCTTCCAGCAGAGCCTGCAGATCCTCCTCGTGCTCCACCTCCTGCTGCAGTATGGTCAGCACCATGTTGTAGGTAACCGGATCCTTCTCCCTGGTTATATCCATCAGCCGCTTGTAGACACCGATGGCGCATTGCTCGCCCTTTATGTTCTGCTCCAGCAGCACCCTGACAAAGGGGTCATCAGGGGCGTCATAGCCGCAGTTGGTATGCTTGTACCACTCTTCCGGCCTGGTAACCGGCGTACCGCCCAACTGGATGATGCGCATGGCCACCATATCGGCGTGCAGCAACTCCTCGGTGGCATGCTGCAGCAGTTCGGCCCCGACCGCATCCTTCATCGGCCCCTTGACCAGCTTGGCTCCCAGCCAGTACTGGTAGTAGGCCAGCCACTCGTCGCTGTATGCTTTTTTGAGTAACCCCAGCAGTTCATCAACGTCCATCCCGATAATCTCGCGCCCTTTTGATCCCATTGATTTTCTCCTTTGTCAAATTTGATTTCAGATCACACCCGAACGATACAGATGTTACTGTTTCGAATCAACCTTTCAGTCTGGCGGCGATTCCGGCCACGTGGGCGCCCTGGAACCTAGCTCCGGCCAGTTCATTCTCGCTCGGCATCCGTTCACCCTGGCCGCCGCTGATGGTGGAGGCGCCGTAAGGCGAACATCCGGTGATTTCCCCGATCCCCATCTGCCCTGCAAATGTATAGGGCAGGCCGACCACCACCATCCCCTGGTGCAGCAGCGTGATATGGAAACTGAGAAGCGTGGATTCCTGGCCTCCGTGCTGGGTGGCTGAACTGGTGAACACACTGCCGACCTTGCCCACCAGCGCGCCTTTCATCCATAAACCGCCGGTGGCATCCAGGAACTGGCGCATCTGGCCGCACATGTTGCCGAAACGGGTCGGAGTGCCGAATATGATGGCATCGGCCTCGACCAGATCTTCAACCGTGGCGACCGGAACATGGGCCATACCCTTGCCAGCCTCCAGCGCTCCCATCTTTTCCAGCACTTCATCCGGCAAGGTTTCGGGCACCCGTTTGATGAGCGCCTCACATCCGGCCACACCGCGCACCCCCTCGGCAACCGCTTCGGCCATCCGGTAAACATGTCCATACATGCTGTAATGTACTATCAATATCCTGCACATGGTTTGTTCCTCCCGTTATTTTGGGGACTCATTTGACAAACGTCCCCTGTTTGTACTCCTCGAAGGCAAGCTTCAACTCCTCCTGGGTATTCATCACTATCGGACCGTACCAGGCCACCGGCTCACCCAGCGGTTTTCCGGATACAAACAGGAAGCGCACCGCTTTGTCAGTGGTAGTGACCGTAACCGCATCTCCGGCATGCTCGAACAGCACCACGGTTTCGGCCGCACAGGCGCAGCGGCGCTCGGTGTCCGACCAGCCGTGACCGACCATTTCATAGGCATAGGCATCGCGCTGGTCATCAAAATAACCTTCTCCGGACAGAATGTAGGCAAAGGCTGTATGCCCAAAAAGCAGCCCATGTGTGAATACCGTGCCGGCCGGCACGCTGACATCCAGCATTTCCGGTTCGATCACGATATCAGCCACCGGCCCCTTTACGCCCCCCACTTCCCCGGCGATTACCTTTACCAGCACACCGCTATCCAGCTCTACCTGCGGGATATCGGCCGCCTTGACGTCGCGGTAGCGCGGCGCCATCATCTTCTGCACAGCCGGCAGATTGGCCCAGAACTGGAATCCCCACATGGTGCCGGTGGGACTCAATTGCGGCATCTCCTGGTGAATGATGCCGCTGCCGGCGGTCATCCACTGCACGTCGCCTGCGCCAATCTCCCCTTTGTTGCCCATGCTGTCGCCATGCTCAACCAGCCCCTCCAGCACGTAGGTGATGGTCTCGATGCCACGGTGGGGGTGCCAGGGGAAACCGGCCAGATACTCATCAGGGTTGGAGGTGTGGAAATCGTCCAACATCAGGAACGGATCGAACTGCGGCACCTGGGAATATCCAAAGGCCCGTTTCAGATGCACTCCGGCCCCTTCGATTGTGGGACGGCTTTTGAAGATCTTGGCAATACGGCGGATGGTCATGGCGGGGCTCCCTTCTGTCTTGAATTACGTCTGTTACAGTGACACATGCGGTGGACCCGCACAATATGGTCAGTCTTGCGTTTTGAGCGCTGCCGGTTCAACTCCGGTCCGGATGGTGAACCGGCGTCACCACTCAACAAGACCGTTATTATCTTTTATGCCTGAACCATAATCCAAAGCAAGCCGAAAAACAGCACCCTCTTTTACCTGGTCCAAAAATATTTCTTCAGGTGTTGCACAAATACGTGAATCAGCCTGTTCACTAAGCCGACGACAAAACGCTACCGCAGACACGCCGGTAATCCTCTGGAGTGTCCATGTCCGTAAGTATGCCGGCATCGTCTACATTAATATGACATATCCTGTCTCTGTATTGTCCTGTCAGGTCCCGCAGTGTCAGACAGGATGTCAGTTCATCCAGAACGAAGCGCGGGAACAGCAGTGGATGGCCACGGAGTCCGGCATGGGTCGGCATGACGATGCTGTCCGGTGAAGTATCATGCTGCCTGGCCAGATGTTCAAGCGTGGCGGACGCCACCAGTGGATAATCGCACAGGGTAACGATCACCCCGCTGGCCTGGGCAGAAACGGCATCCCGTCCGACCCTGACCGATGAGGCCATATCCCCTCCGGGAGTACTGTTGACCACGACCCGCACCTGGAATTCCCTGGCGGCTTCCGCCACCAGCCCGCCTTCCGGCGAGACCACCACCACGATTTCACTTATACCCGCAGCAACCAGAGTATCAAGGCAACGGCCGATCACCGTGGTTCCGCCCAGCGGCAGCAACTGTTTGCAGCTCCCCATGCGTCGGGATTTTCCGGCCGCCAGCAGGATCGCCGCGACTGTGCCGCTCATTTGCCGTTCCTGATGGCGATCAACTGCCCGACAATACTGACGGCGATTTCCTCCGGTGTTTGCGCTCCGATATCGAGTCCCACCGGCGTGACCACTCGCGCCAGCTGGGCGGCATCGTACCCTTCGGATTCAAGTGTCTTCAGCAGAGTCTCCCGCTTGCGCCGGCTGCCCAGCAGGCCGATGAAAGCAGCCTCGGTGGCCAGGCAGCCACGCACGGCATCAAAGTCGTGCAGATGCGCCGGAGTGGCGATCACCGCGAAACTCCTCCGATCCAGTTGCAGTTGCCCAAATGCATCGTCAACCGCTGCGCAGACGATCCGGTCGGCGCCTGGCAGCAGTTCCGGCAGGGCGCAATCGGGCCGTTCATCGACCACGATCACCCGGAAACCGCAGCCATGGGCCAGCCGGGTCACGGCTCGCCCCACATGCCCGGCACCGAACATCACCAGCAACGGCAGGCGGCCTCGCGCTTCAACAAACACCGACATGCTGCCGCCACAGGCATAGCCGTTCTCCTCGGTCAGAATGAACTCCAGCGTGCGCGGATCGCCACCGGCCAGGGTCTCAACTGCAGCCGCAATTGTTTCCTGTTCGACACGGCCGCCCCCCACCGTTCCCAAACAGCTGCCGTCACTCCTCACCAGCATCTTGGCGCCGGCCTTGCGCGGGGACGAACCGCCATGGGAGACCACGGTTGCCAGGACAAACTGCTCACCCCGGCGGCTCAATTTCACCATTTCCTCGTACAGTTCGAGCTCGGTCAAGCGGTCACCCCTTTCCAAGCGCCACGGAAATCTTTTCAGCAGTAATCGGCAGCGAGCGGACCCTTGCGCCGGTTGCGGCAAAAAGCGCATTGGCAACCGCCGGAGCGATCGGGGGCACGCCCGGCTCGCCCACGCCTCCGGGAGGCTCGTTGCTGTCGATGACATACGCCTCTACCTTGGGCATGCCCTGCATGCGCACCAGCTGGTAATCGTGGAAATTGCCCTGCTCCACCCGCCCGTTTTTGAGGGTGATTGCCCCGAAGAGCGCCGCCGAGAGGCCGAAGGTGATGCCGGACTCCATCTGGGCCTTGATCGTGTCCGGATTGACGATACGGCCGCAGTCGATGGCGCAGACCACCCTCAGGACCTTCAACTGTCCCTTTTTATCGATGGACACTTCGGCCACCTGGGCAACGAAGCTTCCAAAGGATTCATGCACGGCGATGCCGCGACCGTGCCCACGGGGAAGCGGTTTACTCCAGCCGGCTTTTTTAGCGGCGGTTTCCAAAACTTTCAGGGTACGGGGATGTTTGGCCAGCAGCCGCCGGCGGTACTGAAAGGGGTCGATGCCGGCGGCATGGGCCAGTTCGTCCAGAAAACACTCCATCACGAAGGCAGTGTGGGAGTGTCCCACCGAACGCCACCAGAGTACCGGCACCGCGTTCTTCGGACTGTGCAGTTCCACCTGCAGGTTGGGGATGGCATAGGGAGTGTTGGCGGCGCCTTCCACCGAAGTGTCGTCAATTCCATCCTTGACCATGGCCGACTCGAAAGGAGTCCCGGCGATGATCGACTGTCCCACGATGCGGTGGTGCCAGGCCAGCGGCAGCCCCTTGTCATCCAGGCAGGCAGTGATCCGGTCATACCACATCGGGCGGTAGTATCCGGCACGCATGTCGTCCTCACGGGTACGGATCACCTTGACCGGCAGCTTGATCGCCTTGGCCACCTGGACCGCTTCGATCACAAAATCGGAGCCGGTGCAGGCCCGCCGGCCAAAACCGCCCCCCAGGAAGGTGGTCTCCAGCGTTACCTGTTCCGGCTTGAGGCCGGCTACCCGCGCTGCGGCATTGCGGTCCACGGTCTGAAACTGGCTGCCGGTGCGAATCAGACAGCTGTCAGCCTTCAAATCCACGAAACAGTTGAGCGGTTCCATCGGAGCATGAGCCAGGTAGGGCACTTCGTACTCAGCCTCGAAGCGCTTTTTTGCGGCTGAAAGCACTGCGGGAGCATCGCCGTCCTTTCTCGCCGGCAAGCCGGGGGTGGCGGATAATCGGGCATACTCCTCGCGCATGGCGGAGGTGGAGATTTTAGACTCCTCCGGCTCCTCCCAAATGATCTGCAACTTTTCACGGCCATTCATGGCCGGCCAGAAGCCGTCGCCCACAACCGCCACGCCGGCATCCACCGCCAGCACCCGCTTTACTCCGGGAACGGCCAGCGCCCCGGAAGCATCGAAGCTTTTGACCCTTCCGCCGAAGACCGGCGGCCTGGCGATCACGGCGGTCAGCATGCCGGGCACGGCCACATCGATGCCGAAAATGGCGGAACCGTTGATCTTGGCCGGGCTGTCCAGACGGTGCAGCGGCTTACCGAGCAGCTTCCTGGCTCCGGTTTTCAGCCGTGGCTCCCTGGGCACCGCCAGTTTCGCGGCGCTGGCAGCCAGCTTGCCAAAGCTGAGTTGCTTCCCGCCAGGGCCAAGCACGACCCCGTTCTCGGCCCGACAGGCGGACGGGCCTACCTTCCATCTTCCGGCAGCGGCAGCGATCAGCATCTCACGCGCCGCGGCTCCGGCCAGCGAGAGCCGCTCCCACTCGGAACGCACGCTGGTGCTGCCGCCGGTGACCATGATCGGCCCGAACTGGGCGTGGTTGTACTCGGGAGCAACCGGCGATGGCTGGAAGCGCACCTTTTGCCAGTCACAGCACAGCTCTTCGGCCAGCAGCATCGGCAGTGAAGTATAGACACCCTGCCCCATTTCGGATTTGTTGACAATCACCGTCACCGACTCGTCCGTTCCGATGCGCAGAAAGGCGTTAGGGGCAAACGAAGCTTCGCCGGCAGCTGCCGCATCGCGATTGCCAAAAGGAATATGACAGGCCAGCAGCAGGCCGCCTCCGGCCAGTGCGCTAGTCTTGATGAACTGTCTCCGGCTGATTCCGGTTCCTTCGCTCATGGCTTCTTTCCTCCCTTCGTTGACGCTCCGGCACCGACGGCATGGATTGCGCGGCGGATGCGCCCATAGGTGCCGCAGCGACAGAGATTGCCACTCATCGCGCTATCGATGTCGGCATCGGTAGGTTTCGGCTTTTTCTTGAGCAGCGCCACCGCAGACATGATCTGCCCCGGCTGGCAATAGCCGCATTGGGAGACCTCCTGTGCCAGCCAGGCTTTCTTGACCGGATGATTTTCCGGTATCCCTTCGATGGTCATGACTTTCTTCCCCCGCACGTCTCCCACCGGGGTGACACACGAGCGCAACGGTTGCCCGTCAACATGGACCGTGCAGGCGCCGCACAGCCCTTCGCCACAGCCGAACTTGGAACCGGCAAGCCCCAGTTTTTCCCGGAGAACCCAAAGCAGCGGGGTGTCAGGAGTTACATCAACCCGCCGTTCCTTACCGTTGACGTGAAATACCACCATCATGCACCTCCGTTATGGTTTTGGCCGTTGTATTGATGCAATTTGTTCAGCCTGATTTTGAAGTATAGCGGATATTTGCTGTTTGTGAAGTGACCCTGTAGGGCGTTGCTTGACATCAGTGAAATCGATATTATTTTAGACAGGGGGTGTCATGGAAGACGCCAGTGCACTTGAACATCTGACCGTCACATGCCATTTCATAGTTAAAAGGAGACAAACCATGACCAAAAGCGAGAAGCAGATGCCGGCCTATATGGTCACCTGCCGGTCGTGCGGAACGGACAACCGCATTCCAGCTGACAAGGAAGGAATGCAGGGACGCTGCGGAAACTGCCGTAAAACATTGCCGCCGATGTACTATCAGCCCATGGCGCTGAACGCCGGCAACTTCGATGCCTTCCTGGCAAGCTATCCCGGACCGGTACTGGCCGAGTTTTGGGCACCCTGGTGACCGCACTGCACATCATTCGCACCGGCGGTGCGAAACACAGCAGAAAAACTGGCCGGAAAAGCGGCCGTCATCCAGATCAATACTGAAGAAAATCCGGCCCTGGCATCCCGCTATGGAGTACGCGGCATACCGGTCACAATGTTGTTGAAGGGCGGACGGGTTATCGATCAACTGGCCGGAAACCAGTCCGTTGAAGCGTTGCTGGCCTGGTTTTATCATAACCGGTAACATTCCCGGACTCTCATGTTATATGGACACCCGGATAACATTTGCCGGACCGTGCTGAACCGTTCTGGCGTACTGCACGGCAGGCCTGCCAAAGGTCATGGCGTAGCCGATCATATGATCTTCCGGAATGCCCAGCAGACCGCGCATGCCTCGAAGAGGCCCCACTTGGCCAGTCCGTTCCAGAGCGTACCCACCCCCTGGCACTGGGCATACAGTTCGAAGTATGAAAGCGCGATCAGGCAGTCGGGCAGCGGAGATGCCGCATCGCGGGGCGCGCTGGCAATCAGCAGATGCGGCGCATCGCGAAAGAGGATATCCACCTTTTTTTCCTCCCACAGTCTGACAAAATTGGCGAAGAACGCCATCTCCGCCGGAAGCCGCATTTCACGGACCAGGCGTCCGAGCCCATCCATGACCACGTCCCGCAGCCGTGCCAGCTTTAGGCGCTCATCCACCACGGTGAAGAGCACATCCCGTGAGTTGACTCCGGTCGGAGCCTGCCAGGCCACGTCCAGCAGATGCTGCATCAGTTCCGGCTCCAGGTTTTCCTGTTTGTAGCGGCGAACCGAGCGGCGTCCCCTGATCAGCGTTTCCAGCCTGTCGGGCTCCGGAAAAACATCGTTCAACGGACGGCAGTCGGCCGGACCGACTCCGAGTATGGAGAGCGCGCCGGTTGGGCAGATCGCCAGGCAATGTTGGCAACGGTAACAGGCGGACTCCTTGTCGGGGACAATTGTGGGGGCGCCATCCAGCATGGAAATGATCCGGGCCGGGCAGTCATCGATGCATTCGCCGCAGCGCGTGCACAGTGAATTGTTGACGTTAAAATCAAGCATTTTTAGTTCTCCTGTTCCGATCTGATTAAATACTGTGCGAATGATTGCTTTTAATAGCGAATCTGTTATTAACTGTCACCCAAATTCATGTAATTCCGGTTCCAGGGAGAGACCGCATGTCATCAAAGTCAACCAGCATTAACATCGGTGTCAGCGCCTGCCTGCTGGGTGAGCGCGTCAGGTACGACGGCGGCCACAAGCATGACCGTTACATCACCGATGTTCTTGGCGCCTTCTTTAACTTCGTTCCGGTCTGCCCCGAAGTCGGCTGTGGCCTGCCTGTTCCTCGGGAATCGATGCGACTGGAGGGAGAACAGGACGCCCCACGACTGATCACAGGCAAAAGCCGCATCGACAAAACGGATCAGATGTCAGCCTTCTGCAAGGCAAAGGTCAGGGAACTGGAATCACAGGATCTTTGCGGCTTCATCTTCAAGAAAGACTCCCCCAGTTCCGGTCTGTTTCGTGTGAAAATCTACAACAACGGAGTTGCTGTAAAAAATGGCACCGGCCTGTTTGCCGCCGAGGTGGTCAAGGCATTTCCGCTTTTACCGATGGAGGAGGAGGGACGCCTGAACGACCTGATTATCAGGGAAAACTTCATCGAGAGGGTATTCTGCTATCGGCGCTGGAAGGATTTTCTGAAAGCAGGCCCAACTGCGGGTAAACTGGTTGAGTTCCATACCGCCCAAAAACTGTTGATGATGGCCCACAGTCCGCAGCTCTACCGTGAAATGGGCGCATTAGTGGCGCATGGCAAGGAGTTGAATTTAACAGAACTGCTCCGGCGCTACCAGGAACTATTCATGAAGGGACTGGCGCTGCAGGCTACCGTTAAAAAGAATACCAACGTGTTGCACCACATCATGGGATATTTCAAACAGGAACTATCTCCGGCCGAAAAGAGTGAGCTTCTGGAAATTATCGACCAGTACCGGAACCATCTGCTGCCGCTGATAGTTCCGGTGACGCTGCTTAAACACTATATTTCCAAATACGGCCAGCAGTATCTGGCCGGACAGGTTTATCTTTCACCACATCCGTCACAATTGATGCTGCGTAATCACGTTTAGACAGGAACAGAAGCGCTAAATATGCGCCAGCATCAAACCTGTATTGACTCTTGCCTCCAAACAATATAAAAATTAACAAATTATGCCCACTTCATCCCCATGACGGATACCACCACATGAAACTCGGCCTCAGCCTGATCACCAAACTCACCCTGGTAATATCCCTGATACTGGCAGTATTCATGGCCCTGCTGGATTACATCAATGTAAAAAACTTTCGTAACGCAATGCTGAAATATGCCGTATCCAACGCCGACCAGGTGGCCGAAGTCATCAATCAGAGCGCCTACGACGCGATGCTCAAAAATGACAAGGGCAGAATGTACGACATGATCAGTCGCATCGGCCAGGATCCGAATTTCGTCCATATCAGGTTGATTGACAGAGAAGGCAAGGTCGTCTTTTCAAGTACCAAGGATGAAATCGGCATAGTTCTGGACAAGAATGCCGAGGCATGCACCATGTGCCACCAGGAGAATGACAATCCGCGCCTGCATGTTTCACCAACGCAACGGAGTCGGATTTTTACGAACTGTGACGACAAGGAGGTGCTGGGATTCACCAAGGCGATCTACAATCAGCCGGCCTGCATTACCGCAGCCTGCCATGTTCATCCCCAGAGCCATAATGTGCTCGGAATGCTGGACATCATCGTATCCATGGAGGACATGAACAACAAATCTCACGAGTACCGGCTGGAGTTTTTCCTGTTCACCTGTTTTTTGCTGATATTCACCGGCATACTTATAAATGTTCTCATCCAGAGAATGGTAAACAGGCCGGTAAAACTCTTGACAAATCATGCCAATCTGGTGGCCGAAGGAAAACTTGACGCCAAGGTCACGGCAGTATCCGACGATGAACTAGGCAGGCTTTCAGAATCGGTCAACATGATGACCGTCAACCTGAAAAAGGCACATGAAGAATTGCAGGAGTGGGGGAACAGCCTTGAAAGCAAGGTTGAAGAACGCTCGGAAGAAATCAAACGCATCGAGCACCATCTGCATCGTTCGGAAAAGCTGGCATCACTGGGAAAACTGGTGGCGGGTATAGCTCATGAGATCAACAATCCTCTGACGGGAGTACTGCTCTACTCTTCAATCATAGACAGCGACGCCCGCCTTGACCCCGAGCTCAAGCCGGATATAGAGAAGATCATATCAGAGACGAGAAGATGCGCCGACATTGTCAGCAGGTTGCTTGAATTCTCGCGCGAGGCGATGCCCCACAAAGAGGCGATCTGCCTCAACTCACTGATAGACAAGGTCATCGATCTCGTTTACAAGCAGCCGAGTTTCCATGACATTGCGTTCGTAAAAAACTATGCCGATAACCTTCCGGATGTCCTGGTTGATCCGGGGCAGATACATCAGGTTTTAATAAACATGATATTGAATGCCAGTCATGCCATGCCCGATGGCGGCACCCTGACCATATCAACCTCCACCGACGAAAACCGTTCGTCGGTCAGCACCGAGATCACCGATACCGGCAGCGGCATTTCCAAGGAGAATCTCAGCCATATTTTTGACCCGTTTTTTACCACCAAGTCGGAAGGCACCGGTCTGGGATTGTCGATCTCGTACGGAATAGTTGAAAACAACGGCGGGACTATTGAAGTGAAAAGCGTTCTGGGCGAGGGCACAACATTTACAGTAACACTGCCTGCTTACAACAGATCACTGATTGATGACTTCACCGCCTGATACTGCGGCTATTTCGCAAATTGTGTCTTGATCGATATTCCGAGACGTTTCAGCATCCCCTGGAAATTGGGCCGCAATATTCCGGTTTCCTCGGCGGCATGGGTAACATTCCAGTTATTGCGTTCCAATGCGCTGATTACGAAGGCCTTCTCAATATCCTCAACCGCCTTGTCCCTGATATGGCGCTTCATCTCCTTGAGCTCTTCTGCACTTGTCGGCACGTAGGCGCTTGTAACAGGCGATTCCTGACCGTCCCGTTCTGCAAGTTCAAGATCCTCCTTGTGAATGATATCACCCTCGGCAAGCACGACAGCACGCTCAATCGTGTTTTCAAGTTCACGGACATTCCCCGGAAATGGATACTCTTCCAAAAAAGCCATGGCGTCAGGAGCCATGCCACGGATCTGTTTGCCAAAATCGGCGTTATATTTTCTCATGAAATGGCTGATCATCAATGATATATCACCCTTGCGCTCCCTGAGTGGCGGCAGGTCGATCGGAATGATATTCAGTCTAAAAAAGAGATCCTCACGAAAGCTCCCCTCGGACACCATCGACTTCAGACTACGGTTGGTGGCGGCAACCAGATGGATGTTGATTGGAATCGGCTGAGTGCCGCCGATCGGAGTAACCATTCTCTCCTGCAACACCCTCAGAAGTTTGGCCTGTGTCGACATGCTGATATTGGCGACCTCATCGAGGAAAAGTGTGCCGCCGTCCGCTACCCTGAAAAGCCCCATCTTGGTCTGGATCGCCCCGGTAAATGAACCTTTCACATGTCCGAACAACTCGCTTTCCAGCAGATTTTCAGCGAGTGAGCTGCAATCCAGGGCCACAAAGGGCTGATCCCGGCGGGGACTGTTGCGGTGGATTGCCCGGGCCACCAACTCCTTGCCTGTTCCACTTTCACCGGTTATCAAGACGGTGCTGTCGGAAGAAGCCACCTGAATGATGCGGCGATATACTTTCTGCATTTCACGGCTTTCACCGACAAAAGCGTCAAAACCGTGATGACTGGTGATCTCCTTCTTCAGGAACATATCATCAATCATAACCGACCGCTGTTCAAGCGACCTCTCGATCTTTTCAAGTATCTGTTGTGGAGTAAATGGCTTGGTGATGTAATCCGTGGCCCCGTTTTTCATCGCTTCCACGGCAGTGTCCACAGTGGCGTAACCGGTAATCATTATCACCGGGATATCCGGCTGCAACCCCTTGACCGCCTTCAGAACTTCAATGCCGTTCATACCCGGCATCTTCAGATCTGTAATTATCAGATCGTACTCCTTATCTTGAAGAAGTTCGATGGCGGCATGCCCACTTTTGCAGGTTTCCACTTCAAAACGATCACCAGCAAGCGTCCGCTGCAGACCGTCCCTTATCACCGCTTCATCATCAACCACAAGAATAGCGATCTTGCCCATCTATTCCACCTTTCAACAATATCGATAATTCATTTGTATATTGTGTATACGTTGCTACACATTACCCCGTTTAATCGGCGCAAGTCAATGATATTTACTCAATATTTGCCCTGTTTCAACTCCGGTTTCGACCGAATCAGGGCAATAAACCGCTAGATCGGCTAAACTGTGTATAAAAAAGCCATACATTGCAGGCATCAGGAAAATAACTAGATATATCGAGCAATAACGGCAAGCAGGTAAATAATATTTAACATATTTGCAATGCAAAACTGTATGAAAATATTATACACCAATTTATCAAAATTTCGAGCGGCAAATTAATAATTAAATATTATTCAGTATTATAAGCACATTACAAATATTTATACTTTTGGCATAAAGGCTGCTATAGTCTTCACGAAAGCCGCATCAATTTCATATGAACACTTGAAACTATTTTATAGGAGAACGTCATGAAAACAATTACGACAACCGCATTGGCCATGCTCACGGCCACCCGTGCATTTGCTTCAAGTGGAGCAGGCAATGGTGAGGACCTCGGCATACTGGCCATTGGATTCATATCTTTTGGAGTACTGATCGTCCTGTTTCAGTTTGTTCCAGCCTTGTTATTGTTTGGAGGAATGATTGCGGGACTGTTTAAAACCGGCGAAAAGAATTCCGGCAAGGATTTGGCCCGTGCCGACAAAACAGCGTAAGACAAAGACCGAGAAAGTGCCCTCCGGAGCAAGTGGGGGTGATATTATGCAAGGACTATTAATAGTGGACGAAGATCTGGTCAGCAGAAAGCAGATGGCTGATATGTTCATAGAGTCCGGCTACAATGTGATCGTAACCAATTCAGTAGCAAACGCCCTGTACGGCATACTCAAAAAAACCGCTCAAGTTGTGCTTTTGGGAACAAAATTTGATGAAATCAATGCCGCCGAACTAATTCCGCTTCTCAAACAGTGCAATCGTAAACTGTCAATAATCCTTGTGGCTGCCGATACATCGCTGTTGCGCATCAAAAAGCTGAGAGCCGAAGGGATATTTTACCATGCCCTGAAACCGGTCGACGCGGAAGACCGTGAAGAAATACTCCAAGCGGTCGAATGTGCCTTCAAAAACATGGAAAAGCTGCAAACTGCAGATAAATAAAAGTAATTTACTTTCAATTCTGGCAACTAGCGGTACACTAAATCAAACACGAACAAGGGGGATGTTATGAAAGCAACAGCCACGAAACATGCACTCATGATGTTGTTATGCTCCGCTTCCAGCGCTTTTGCTGCGGGCGGCACCAGGGAAGACAATAGCGGGTTATTTGTTTGGGCATTCCTCGGATTCTGCGCTCTGATAGTTGTAGTCCAGGTCATACCCGCAATACTTATGTTCCTGGGCTTTGCCAAGGGACTCAGCAAAAACAAAGTCGCCGAACCGCACGCCGTAAAACACCACTAACAGGGGACTTCACCATTAAATAACCATTATAAATATAATGCTACAGACTCAAACCAATCTATCCGGACGTGTAAAAAGCAGACCGGAGAAAGAGAGCAATTGTGAAAAAGATTCTCGCATGGAAGCTGGCAGTTCTTGTAACAGCACTCACGATGCTGGCCGTTACAGTGTCATCGGCAGAAGACACCGGTAACGACAAGTGCCTGTCGTGCCACAGCAACAAGGACATTATTAAAAAGTCCGGAGAACGGCTGTATCTGGATCCGGCCATGTTTGCCGTTACCAGTCACGCAGCGATAGGTTGCAGCACATGTCATGACTCGGTAACCGCAAATCACCCAAATGACGGTTTCAAGCCGTCCAAAGCCAGTTGCAAAGAGTGTCACTCTTCAGTACAAAGCGAATACGCCGCCAGCATCCACGGCGGCAAGGCTGCATGTAACGATTGCCACAACCCGCATGAGGTCAAATCCCTGGTTGCCGTTTCCGGCAGTGACATTAACGAAAAATGTGCAAAGTGCCACAATCTTGGCAAGATCGTCAAAAGTCATGACAAATGGCTGCCGCAGGCAGACCTGCACATCGACGCCCTGCCCTGCGTTACCTGCCATACCAGCTCTAAAAACTATGTCATTACCATGTCCATCCAGAAACGGCAGGCCGGCAAGACATCATACGGCGACTTTAAAACAGCCAATCATGAAGAACTGGCCGCGCTGAATCCTATAAATGGAGATGTCAGCAGACTGATTGATAAAAACGGCGACCGGCTGATTTCGCTTAAAGAGTTAAGGGATTTCAACTTTGAAGTTCGCAAGAAAGATATGCGGCTATGGGGCATGATGATGCCAGAGGTGGCTACCCACAGCTTCCAGATTCTGGAAAACCGCTGGGACTGTTCCTTCTGTCACGCTTCAGGGCCGAAAGCCATGCAGAAAAGCTTCATGGCTTTCCCGGACACCAGCGGAGGGTACACCCGTGTGGAAGTTGAAAACGGCGCCATTCTGGATATTCTGTACGGCACGCCGGATTTCTACATGATGGGCTCCACTCGCAGCACAGCGCTCAACATAATCGGCGCAATGATCATTGCCGGCGGCATGATGATGCCTATCGTTCACGGCTCATTCAGATTCCTGACGAGAAGAAACAGAAAGGAGCATTAAAATAATGAAACACACAGAATACGTCTACCTCACCCCCATGCCCGTCAGGATCTGGCACTGGCTGAATGCCTTCGGGATCGTCACGCTCTGCGTAACCGGGATCAACATCAGATTCCCGGACGTTCTGAATATTTTCGGCACCTACAAGGCCGCCATCGAACTTCATAACACCGCCGGAATCGTGGTTTCCATCTCGTATATACTCTGGTTATTCTATTACATGTTTGTGGCAGGCACATTGGCCAAGTTATATATTCCGACATTTAACGACATCAAATCCGGAATATTCCGCCAAGCCTTCTTCTATTTTTTCAAATACTTCAAGGGGCAACCCAACCCGCATCACGGAACCCCTGACAACAAGTTCAACCCGATGCAGAAAGCCGCCTATCTGGTTATAATGCTTGTGCTCTTACCGCTGGTAATCTTCTCCGGAATTATTTTGATGTACGTTGCTCCACTTCGGGAAATCATCCTGATAATCGGGGGCATCAAGACCCTGGTAAGCGCTCATTACCTGATTGCATGCTGTTTCTGCGCTTTCCTCTTCGTACACATCTATCTGGCAACCCTTGGGCATACTCCTCTGGCCTACTTCAAACCGATGTGGGACGGATGGGAAGAAGTAGAACATGCTGATCCGCATGCAGATCCCCATTCCCATTGATCTTGCAAAGGTTCAAACGGCATGGAGACCGGTTTTGGGAAATAATTGTTCCCACGAAAGCGGACCGGTTAACAGTAAACACGATTCCAAATACACTGAATGTTAATTAAGAGGAGGATTTCATGCATCGTAGTTTTGTGAATGCCATAGCCACGCTGATTGTTGTATTAATTGGTTGCATGGCTGCCGAAGCTGTCGAAATAAGGGATATTACTTTCACAACAAAAGGGGCCGGCAAAGTAAAGTTCAGCCACAAGGATCACTTGAAACAGAGCGGCATGACCAACAAATGCAGCGCCTGCCACGACGGCATCTATATAATCAAGAAAAAAGTCCGCTACACGATGGCGGACATGGAAAAAGGGAAATCATGCGGCGCCTGCCACAACGGCGCTAAAGCATTTGCTTTAAAAGAATGTATCCGTTGCCACCACGTAAAAGAGATCACTTACCAAGTCAAGGCGACTGGTCCAACTTATTTCAGCCACAAGAAACATCTTGCCGTTTCTCCCGACTGCAACACCTGCCATCCGGCCCTGTTTGCCGCCGGTCCCAACAAGCGGGTAACAATGGCGGAGATGTACAAAGGAAAATCATGCGGAGCATGCCACGACAGCAAGAAGGCTTTCAGCATCAAGAACTGCTCCGGTTGCCATCCTGTAAAAGATCTGAAATTCACGATAAGCAGTGCCGGCGTCGTCGGTTTCAGCCACGCCAAACACGCGGAAAGTCATTCTTGCGACAAATGCCATACAAGGCTGTACGCCACAGCACGCAGCAAGAGCAGCGTCAGCATGGCTGAAATGTACAAGGGAAAATCATGCGGAGCCTGCCACGACGGGAAAAAGGCCTTTGACATCAAGAAATGCGGTGGCTGTCATCCGACCGTAGACCAGAAATACATCATCAAGGGCGCCGGCAATGTCAAGTTCAGCCACTCCGCGCACACAGGACTCTATGGGTGCGACAAATGCCATCCCAAACTGTTCCCAACAGGCAAGAGCAAGATCAAAGTCAGCATGAAGGCCATGGAAAAAGGCAAATCATGCGGCGCATGCCATGACGGAAAAACGGCCTTTACAGTAGCAGCAAATTGCGCTACATGTCACAAGACGGAGTAACGCGCGGTTTGTAGTCAGCATGGAGCTGGTTGCAGTCAGACCTCCGGAATTTCAATGTTTCGGAGGTCTGATTTTATATATGGCCCGTAATAACCCACAGGAGTAGCAAATCATGTTCAAAAGTCTCGCAGGCCGGGCACTGATCCCGGTTGGAATAGCAGTTACCGGATTTGTCGTAGTCTGTTTCCTGATGCTGTATTCGGCAATAAAAAACATTGTCGATCGTGACAGCGCGGTGAATGCTACAAATCTGGCCGACACGGTTCTGAAATCGACCCGCTATGCCATGCTGAAGAACGACAACGAGATACTGACTACGATCATTCACAACGTCGGCCAGCAAAAGGGGGTCGAACATATCCGCATTTTCAACAAGAAGGGGATCGTCAATATCTCGACGCATGCCGAAGAGTTGAACCGTCAGGTTGACAAGACCGCCGAGGGGTGCATTATCTGTCACGCGGGAAAGGTCCCTGTATCCACACTCGGCAGAATGGAGCAGGTTCGGATCTTCAAAAACGGCGCGGGTGAAGAGACCATCTCCATCACGACGCCGATCTACAACGAACCGGAGTGCTCAAATGCCTCCTGCCATGTCCATCCGGCGGGGCAGAAAGTTCTGGGAACCCTGGATATCGGGCTTTCCAGAAAAGCACTGCTGGAGTCCATGTCCTCGATCAGGAACCAGATGATCGCCTTCACCCTGATGATTCTGGTTCTTACCGTCGGCGGTGTCACCGCGCTTCTGTTGAGAAGCGTCTTCCAGCCCTTGCAGAAATTGAGCAGTCTGGCTCTGCAGGCGGAAAACGATGAGCTTCCCGCAACACCTCCTGCACACTTTCCGCGGGAACTTGACAGAATAGCCCAATCTCTCTATAACCTGAGTAAGAAACTGCGGGCGGCTCGAAATGGCACGGACACTCCGAATGACAGCATTGATCCTCCAAGCTGAGTTCCCAGACATAAGCGGCAACAGGCGTAAAGCAGCCACCAGACAATCATGACGGAAAACACCGACAACCAGCCGGCGCCAGGCGCAACCCAAAGCCAGCGCGACTCGCTGCTTATGGAGATCAGTGCGGACATCAAGCGTCTGTCTTACTTCTCCAACCGCGGATTGCTGGCCATGTCACTGTTCATGGTTGTCAGCATGCTGGCATGGAGGGGGTTCCCCATGCTTCCGCACCCGGACGCCGCACGAGCCTTACTCGGGGCACCTCCGCCCCCGCACATGATCAACCTGGTGCTTCTGCTCTACACATTTTCCGCGATCATACTCAGTCTGTCCCGCATGATGGCGGGAGTCGAACATAAGAGCAGCTTTTGCCATGTCGGTTATCTGACCGCCTTTTTTCTTTTCTACCATTTCGCCAAAGCACTGGATGACAACTACTGGGCGGTTTTCGGATCCGGCATAACCATCCTCAGCGTGGAAAGTTATCGGATATGGAGCTACTGTAAAGAGGCCATGACCCGCAAACGTGAGCAACTGGAGTTCGTCAAAAGAAACGGCAGGATGCCTGTGGAGGAGTAATCAACTGTTCTACCGGGCAAGTTCAATCGGTTTATCTATAAATATCGCCAACCACGCCGGTTGCCGCCGGATCCTTTCTCAGCCTCAACAGATCCGGCAGCTGTAAAATATGACTGCTGTAATCAATTCGATCTACTTTTCCTCAAATCTCCTTGACAAAGTCCGGGGCACTTATTACCTTTGAACTGTTAGCACTCAAAGGTGTCGAGTGCTATTTTTTTGGGGTCTTACCATGAATGTCGAACTTTCAGCACGTAGCAGACAGATACTGGAAGCAATTGTCGAAGACTACATCGCCACGGCCGAACCGGTCGGCAGTAGCGCCGTCGCGCGCCGTCACGCCATGACGCTCTCATCCGCCACGGTGCGAAACGTAATGGCCAACCTGGAAGAGATGGGGCTGCTTACCTCACCGCACACATCCGCCGGCAGAATCCCCACGGAGAAAGCCTATCGCTTTTACGTTGATTCACTGGTTGCGTTGCGTCAGGTCAGTCGTGATGAGAAACGCCAGATCATCAACCATTGCAGAAAGGCCGGCGCCGGACTTTCCGACATACTGAAAGAGACCAGCCGCACCCTGTCGCAACTCTCAAACTACATGGGCATAGTTGTCGCCCCCAGCTTCAACTCGGATGTATTCCGCCACATCGAGTTCATCCGCCTCGGCCACCGCAAGATCCTGGCCATCCTGGTTTCCAGCAACGGAGCTGTCCAGAACCGCCTGATAGAAACCGAGGAGGACCACGATCCGGAAGAGCTGGTCAGAATGGGCAATTACCTCAACGAGATGATGCAGGGCCTGACCATCACCCAGGCACGCGAGCGCGTTCTGGCGGAGATGAAGAACGAAAAAACAAAGTACGACCATCTCATGTCCCGCGCCCTCCGTATCAGTGAACAGGCTGTTACCGTGGACGGTGATGATGTCTTTGTCGAGGGACAGGCCCGCATACTTGATCAGCCCGAGTTCAGCGATGCGGCCAGAATGAAGGAGATCTACGAGGCTTTTGAAAAGAAGGGGATCATTCTCCAGCTGTTGTCACGCTGCATGTCCGCGGATGGAGTACAGATCTACATCGGGTCGGAAACATCCCTAAGCCGCTCGGCCGGTGTCAGCCTGGTAACATCCCGCTTCGTCACCAGCAGCAACACGGTCGGAATGCTGGGAGTTATCGGCCCAACCCGCATGGGGTATTCCAGCGTGATCCCGATCGTTGACTACACCGCAAGAATGATCAGTCGCCTGCTGAGTGAAGCTTGACCGTCAGACCACTAAACAAAAAAGGACAAGATAGATCATGGAAACAAAGGACAGCGTAGAACTTACCACAGTGGAGAACGCACCGACCGAAGAGAGCGCCACCGAACCGGAAGCGGAGACAGCCGCCTCTGTCGAGGAGCAACTTCAGGCCAAGGAAAAAGAGGCCCGTGACAACTGGGACCGTTTTGTACGGGAACGGGCAGACCTGGAAAATTACCGCAAGCGGGTCAATCGCGAGAAGGAAGAACTTCTCAACTACGGCAACAAATCGCTGATCGAAGAGATTCTGCCGGTAATCGACAACCTGGAACGGGCCCTGGAACATGCCTCGGAAGACGGCTTGGGAGCGGTCATTGAAGGTATCCGCATGACGCACGGCATGCTGTTGGCGGCCCTCAAGAAATTCAACGTCACTCAGATAGAAGCCGCCGGAGCCCCGTTCGACTCGGCCTATCACCAGGCCATGGCCCAGGTGCCAACCGATGAGCACGCTCCAAACACCGTGGTCGAAGTATTTCAGAAGGGCTACATGCTTAAGGAGCGGCTGCTGCGCCCGGCCATGGTAACCGTGGCAACGCCTGCAAAATAATTTTTCTTCAGACCTTGTATTTTAGAGAACTGATGAATACCTTCAGATCAGAGGAATTTCAAAGGAGGACTAATAAGTCATGAGTAAAGTAATCGGAATCGACCTGGGAACGACCAACTCCTGTGTTTCAATCATGGAGGGTGGTGAACCTATAGTTATCGCCAACTCCGAGGGAAGTCGCACGACACCTTCGATGGTGGCTATCTCCGACAGCGGTGAGCGGCTTGTGGGCCAACAGGCCAAGCGCCAAGCTGTAACCAATCCGGAAAACACCCTGTACGCAATCAAACGCCTGATCGGCCGCAAGTTTGACTCTGAGGCCGTCAGGAAAGATATTGCCATATCGCCCTTCAAGATCGTAAAGGCCGACAACGGCGATGCCTGGGTGGAAGTGCGTCAGAAGCGCTATTCGGCTCCGGAAATATCGGCAATGATTCTGCAGAAGATGAAAAAGACCGCCGAGGACTATCTTGGAGAAACCGTGACCGATGCGGTCATCACCGTACCGGCCTATTTTGACGATTCCCAGCGCCAGGCGACCAAGGATGCCGGCAAGATTGCCGGCCTGAACGTTCTGCGCATCATCAACGAGCCGACCGCGGCCGCGTTGGCTTACGGCCTGGACAAGAAGAAAGACGAAAAGATCGCCGTATTCGACCTGGGTGGCGGCACCTTTGACGTCTCGATCCTGGAACTGGGCGACGGAGTATTCGAAGTTAAATCCACCAACGGCGACACGTTTCTGGGGGGCGAGGATTTTGACCAGGTCGTGATCGACTGGATCGCGGACGAGTTCAAAAAGGATCAGGGTATTGACCTGCGCGGCGACAAGATGGCGCTGCAGCGTTTGAAAGAAGCTGCGGAAAAGGCCAAGTGCGAATTGTCGACCTCAATGGAAACCGACATTAACTTGCCGTTTATCACCGCCGACGCCACCGGTCCCAAACATCTGACACTGAAATTGTCCCGCGCAAAACTTGAGTCGATCTGCGCCGAACTGCTGGGCAAACTGGATGGACCCTGCCGCACCGCGCTCAAGGATGCCGGATTATCGGCCAGCGATATCGATGAAGTCATACTGGTGGGCGGCATGACCCGCATGCCGGCTGTGCAGAAAAAAGTCGAGGACATTTTCGGCAAGACCCCCAGTAAGGGCGTTAACCCGGATGAGGTTGTCGCCATCGGCGCCGGCATCCAGGGCGGCGTGCTGAAAGGCGACGTCAAGGACGTGCTGCTGCTGGATGTCACCCCGCTCTCGCTCGGCATCGAAACGCTGGGTAGCGTGATGACCAGGCTGATAGAGAAGAATACCACCATCCCCTGCCGCAAGTCGCAGACCTTCTCCACGGCCGCCGACAACCAACCGGCGGTTTCGATCCACGTACTGCAGGGTGAGCGCGAAATGGCCCGGGACAACAAGACACTCGGAAACTTCGAATTGAGCGGCATCCCCGCTGCCCCGCGCGGCATTCCGCAGATCGAGGTAACCTTTGATATCGACGCCAACGGCATTGTCCATGTCTCGGCCAAGGATCTCGGGACAGGCAAGGAGCAGTCAATCCGCATTACCGCCTCTTCCGGACTTTCAAAAGAAGAGATCGACAAGATGGTGCGTGATGCCGAGGCCCATGCCGACGAGGATAAGAAAAAACGTGAGGCGATCGAAGCCCGCAACCACGCTGACAGCATGGTTTACAGCACCGAGAAGTCCCTCAAGGAATTCGGTGACAAGATCGACGCGGTTGAAAAGGGCAACATCGAAAACAAGCTGGCCGAACTGAAAAAGATCATGGAAGGCGAAGACGCCGAGGCGATCAAAAAGGCCACCGACGAACTGGCCCAGGCTTCTCACAAACTGGCCGAGGCGATGTATGCCAAGACGGAAGCGCCACATGCTGATGCCGAGGCAGGAGCAGAACATGCCGGCGCATCCAAACCCAAGGACGACAACGTGGTGGATGCGGATTTTGAAGAAGTCAAAGACGACAAGAAGTAAACCGGCTGAACGGCCGGTGTGACACCGTAGGGACGGGTTTTTCAAACCCGCCCCTACATTCATTTTGAAACCAAAGGAACCTGACTGTGGCTAACGCGGAAAAACGTGACTATTACGAGGTGCTTGGCGTACATCGCAACGCCTCTGAAACCGAAATCAAAAAGGCCTTCCGTAAGCAGGCGATCCAGTTTCACCCGGACAAAAATCCTGGCGATAAGGCATCCGAAGACAAGTTCAAGGAAGCTACCGAGGCTTACGAGGTACTCTCCGACGCCCAAAAGCGCGCCCAGTATGATCAATTCGGCCACGCCGGCGTATCCGGAGCCGGCGGATACTCGGGAGGAGGGTTCGGCGGTTTTGGCGCGGGCACTCCTTTCGGTGACATATTCGGCGATATATTCGGCGATATATTCGGAGGTGGCGGAGGAGGACGTGGCCGCACCCAGGGAAGACGCGGCGATGACCTGCTCTACAACATGGAAATCAGCTTCGAGGAAGCCGCCTTCGGAGTCGAAAAGAAGATTGAAGTTCCTTTTGCCAAGCGCTGCGGCGCCTGCAACGGTTCCGGAGCCAAGCCCGGCACGGACCCCAAGGTCTGCCCCACCTGCCGTGGAGCCGGCCAGGTGCGTTACCAACAGGGTTTTTTCAGTGTCAGCAAGACTTGCGGCCAATGCAACGGTGAAGGCAAGGTGGTGGACAACCCATGCCCGGATTGCCGCGGCAAGGGCAGTGTCAAAGACACCAAGATGCTGTCGGTCAAGGTACCTGCCGGCGTGGAAACCGGATCACGCCTGAAGCTTACCGGTGAAGGCGGCCAGGGCAAAGGCGGCCCCAACGGAGACCTGTACGTTGCCATCAGTGTTGCGGATCATGCCCTGTTCCAGCGCGAGGACAATAATGTGATCTGCGAGATTCCGATCAGCTTCATCCAGGCCTCCCTGGGTTGCGAGTTCGATGTCCCCACCCTTGACGGAAAAGTCGCAATGAAAATTCCTGAAGGCACCCAGTCCGGAAAGATCTATCGCCTGAAGGGCAAGGGGATCCCCTCGCTGCAGGGTTATGGGCGAGGCGATCAACTGGTTGTTATCAGGGTGGAAACACCAACCAATCTCAACCGGAAACAGAAGGAACTGCTGGAAGAGTTCGCCAAAATCAGCGGCGAGGATGTCCACCCGATGAAAAAGGGCTTTCTCGATAAAGTCATGGATTTTCTGAGTTGATACCACGGAGCCCGCCTAAAAGCGGGCTCACTTATTTTCTTGCCTACGCGGATGATATCTTTTAATATTCACGATCAAATCTGTTAACCGGCCAGCAGGGAGACGTTAAATGGATAAACAGCAACTGGTTGAAAAAACCACCGAGACGTTGCGTCCCTTCGAAACTGCCAATGTGATCAATACCATGCAGACCCTGACCATAGAAAAGGTATTTTCTCATCCCGCGGTGCTGTTTTTCATACTTGCAGTTTTCTTCTTCGGAGTTATCAAGCGTTCAAAACCTGTGCTGCTGACGCTGTTTATGCTGATCGGCCTGATTGTCATCCTGCGTTATGCCATGCCGGTTCCGGGTGACGACATCTCTATGAAATCAATGCTGCCCTTCATAGGAGGAGGCTTGGTGGTTGGCGGCGTAATCATCTATTTTTCACTGATAAAATCAGACTGAATATCCTTAAAGGAACAGATTCATATGAAAATTGATAAACGTGACTGGCTGTTTATAGGTATTATTGTTTTGGTTCTCGCTATCTTTATCGGAATTTCGGGAAAGGAAAAAACGACCGTGGTGCCTAACGACACCATGCACAAGATCGTTTACGACGCCGCCTACAAGAACGCTCCCGGCCCGGATGCGCCATTGTTCAAGCGGACTTTCTTCAAACCGGACAAGAAGGCGGCCGAGGTATACTGCGAACCATGTCACAAGGAAAAAGGGGTTCCCTTCCCTCCCAACCACCCTCCCAAGAACCGCTGTCTGTTCTGCCACAAACTGAAACAGTAAAAAGAGGCCGCGGTAGCCAATTCAGCTACCGCGGCCTCTTCATTTGATAAGTCGTTTGTAATGACACGGAGCAACGGCCAAAAGCGGCAGTTCCTACTCCCCGTCGCAAGTCAGCGGTAACTCCTCATCCGGATTGACTTCATCGGCTGCAGCACCAACGACGTCTCCAGGTTCTTCCAGGCTGACCCGCCCGATTTTCCCTGCCCGCAACTCCCGCAAAAAGGCTTCCGCCGCCCGGTGCACATCGATCCCTCCACCGCTGACGAGGCATCCCAGTCGCCGCCCGATCGCTTCCAGTAGTGCGGTAGGAGTTTCCGGCATGCAATCCAGTTTATAGCGATCACCAAGCATTTGAGGATAGCACCGCATCATGAATTCAGCGGCAAAAAGGCCAACGCAGGTATAATCCAGGGCACTTGCTCCGATGGCGCCACTGGTGGCAAGTCGGTAAGCCACGTCCTGATCTGCCATGTCCGGCCAGAGCACACCGGGAGTATCGGAAAGAATGATGCCGTTGCGCAGGTCGATCTGCTGGTTGCAGGTGGTGATGGCCGGTTTGTCGCCAACCTTGGCCATGTTTCTGCCTGCCAGCGTGTTGATCAGGGTGGACTTGCCGACATTCGGAATACCGAACACCATGGCCCGCAAGGGCCAGCCGGGGCGGCCACGATTCGGAGCCAAACGCTGACAGAGCTTGATCAACTGCTTTGTTTCCGAATGCTGCTTGGCCGATATCGGCAACGCGTAAACGCCATCCTCTTTTTCAAAATCGCGGATCCAGGCCTTGGTAACGGCAGGATCGGCCAGATCATGTTTATTCAGCAACTTGATGCAGGGTTTGTTGCGCCGTATTTCCCGAAGCTGGTGATTGGAACTGGAATATGGCAGGCGGGCATCCAGCACTTCAATCACAACATCGATCTTGCGTATAGCTTCGGACATTTTTTCCAGAGCCTTGCTCATATGCCCCGGATACCATCTAATCGTCATGTGCGTGTTCTTTCCAATTCGTTGTAATGAGATTCATAAAAAACATGTTAACACAGATTGAGAGCCGTCTGGATTGTTATCTGTGCTATTGCGGATAAAATACAATGTCGACACATTGACCAGCGGCAATCATGCATTCAAAACCGCTGATGAGTTCAACTTCGCCGGGAAGTCACCCTGACTTTGGCCGTCAGCTGTTTTTTATGTACAAATTTTTAATTACAAGTATATTTATGCGGAATACATTTTAACCCGGCGGCGGCCGCTACCACACACCCGTCAACATTTTACCGCATGCATCAGCAGCTGATCGTGGGAGCTTTACCATGCGACCCTTATCCGATGTAGTTCAGAATCTAGGAGCCAATGATTCACCGGAAAGATTCAAACGGATCTACCTTCTATTGGCTTTTTCCTGCCTGGTTCTGATCCTTGCACTGTCATTCACGGTCATATCCCGGCAGAATAAAAACAATCTTATTGAAGATGCGGGTTTCCACTCGGATAAAATCGCCGCGGCGCTGCTTTCCAGCGAAAGCGACATAATCCTGACAAAGACAATTGACGGCATCAGAACGCTTGCGATAGACGCATCCCAGATACCTTCCCTTGACAGCAACATCAGATTTTTTCTGCATCCCTTCAGTATCGTCAAAATCAAGATATACAACATGAACAAACGCGTCATCTACAGCACGGAACCGGCGCTGATCGGCAAGTCTGACAGAAACAATCTCCGGCTTGCCAACGCTTTGGAAGGTCAGCGGCAGACGACCATAAAAAACAGGCAGAGCGTTACCGACCTTGTTGATGAACAGCGACTGGAGATCGATGTGGCCGAGGTTTATGTTCCGGTGCGTGACGAGCAGGGGCAGATCGTCGGCGCCTTTGAGCTCTATAACGACATCAGTGACCTGAAAGTCGGTTTCCAGAGACACCTGACATATTCACTGGCAACCATATTCATCGCACTGCTGTTTTTGTCGTTCACATCGTACGTTGTGATAACCAGAGAATCCGCGGCCCTTCGCACGGCCTATCAGCTGCTCGAGACCCTGGCCACCACCGATGCACTGACCGGGATATACAACCGCAGGCAATTGCTGGTCCGTGCCGCTGAACTGTATTCGATGATGCAACGTTCACGTGACAAGGTAACAGAGGGAATCGGACTGGGGGTCGTGATGATCGACGTGGACTACTTCAAAATGGTCAACGATACCCATGGCCATCTGGTGGGCGACAGCATCCTGAGCGACCTGACCAAAAGAATCGAGACGGCCCTGCGGCCATACGACGTCTTCGGACGTTACGGTGGAGAAGAATTCATGATTTTCCTTCCCAACACATCCTGCGATGAAGCCAAGATGATCTCCTGCCGGGTTCTGAATGCCGTCAGCGGGCAGCCTTACCAGGCCGGTGAGCAGCCTCTCACGGTAACAACCAGTATCGGGTGCACATGGACCGACGGCAGCGACGAGAGCCTGGACACTGTTTTGAGCCGGGTGGACAATCTGCTGTACGAGGCAAAGCGCAATGGACGAAATCAGGTTTTCTGCCGTTTCTGAGCTATTGGACAGACAGTGCCGTTTCAGTAAAGCTCGTACTTCAACAAGCGGCATTCGATCGGCCCATTGAACAGGACATAACGCCGTGAGGCTTTCAGGCCGATATACTTGGCCAATTCCAGATTTCCGGTCAGCACGAACCCGGTCCACCCCCGGCAGCGTTTTTTCATAATATCGCCGATCTGGCAGTACAGCTCCCTCAGATCGTCATCCGCTCCCATGCGCATGCCATAAGGCGGGTTGATAATAATCACCCCACTGTCACCCTGGGGCTGAAACTCCTGAAGAGCAGCGTGAAAAAAATGTACCTGCCCCTCAAGACCAGCCTTGGCGATATTACGCCCGGCCAGCAGAAGCGCCCGGTTATCCAGGTCATACCCGGTTACCAGTCCGGCCGGAACCTTCCTGACTCCAGCTTCGGCTTCTCGGAGCAAGTCATCCCACAGCCGGTGATCAAAATCCAGCCAGCGCTGAAATCCGAAAGAACGCTGCAGTCCGGGCGGCATCCGTGCCGCCAACAGGGCCGCTTCGGCGGGAATCGTCCCGGAACCGCACATGGGATCCACCAGCGGCACGGAACCATCCCAACCGGTCAGGGCGACAACGGCGGCAGCCAGCGTTTCCCGCAGCGGCGCCTCGTTGCGTTCGATGCGATAGCCGCGTCGATCTAACGAATCACCTGAGCTGTCCAGGCTGACGGTGCAGACGTTCTTGTGCAGATGCACGTTGATGCGAACGTCCGGTGAATCCGTATTCACGTTGGGACGGCTGCCGCATGCCTCGCGGATCCGGTCCACAACCGCATCCTTGGTCTTAAGCGATACGAATCCGGAATGGGTCAAGGCGGAATCCCGCAGGCTGCTGTCAACCGCCAGAGTCATCTCCGGAGTAATCAGCTCCGGCCAATCGATCGCAAACACACCGGCATAGAGTTCATCCGGCCCCTTACAGGGAAATACCGACAGTTGCACCAACACACGGCTGGCGGTGCGCAGCCAGAGGTTGGCGTTGTACAGCCCGGCACGGCCGGTGACAAAGGCGACGCCACCCTTCCCCGGCCTGACATCGCCAATCCCCAGCTGCTCCAGCTCAAGCGCCGCTATCTCCTCGGCTCCGCGCGGAACAGCGGCAAAACAGGTCATCAACACGTCCGGCTTAGGCAGATTGGGCACGGCTTTCCGCGAAACGCTCCCAGCTGCAGTTTCTGGAGAAAGGGCGCTTTTGTCAATGCGCTTGGCGGCCAATCGTAGACCGGGCCTCAGGATGTGCTTCTTTTCGTTCATTGATGTTCCCCTGCTTCTTTCTTCCAGATATCCGTAACAATTCGCCTGGTTTCTTCCGACGAACCGCTGTTATCGATCAGAACCTTGCCGTAGGTGGCTTTTTCCGCCAGAGGCATCTGGCTGTCAATAATCCGCCGCGCCTCTTCCCGGCCAATTCCGTCCCTTGCCATCAAACGCTCCAGCTGTATCTCCGGCCGCACGGTCACTACCCAGATTTCGTCAACACGATCAAGCGCACCGGCTTCGATCAATAGAGGAGCCATATACACAATCAAATCATGCCCGGCGGCTATCTCCCTGGCGATGCGTTCCACACCCAGGCGCCTGATTTCCGGATGCAGTATGCCTTCCAACTGGCAGCGTTTCTCCGAATCGCCAAAAACCAGAGTTCCCAGGCGTTTGCGGTCCAGCGTGCCATCGACCGCGATCACATCATCGCCGAAGACCTCTGCTATGCGTGCAAGCGAACGGCTCCCCGGCGACACGGCCTGGCGCGCCAGTTGATCGGCATCAATCACCGGAACGCCAAACTCCTCGAGAATTCCGGCGACACTGCTCTTGCCACTGGCAATACCGCCGGTGAGACCGATTATCCTGACGCCGGGATAAATCACCTGAGCGCCTTCAACTCGTTGTAGGCCCGCCTGAAATTGACATCAAAGAAGACCTTGTAACCGGGCATGTTTTCGTACTGCGGCAGGCTGAACTGGCGCTTGGCGGCCTCAATCTCCAGCCCTTTGCCGATCAGTCGCAGCACTTCCGTCGTAAACGCCCGAAAAAAAGCCTGGAATCGCAGAATGCCATCGGTATTGGTGACAGCGCCCAATCCGGGAACTACAACAGCGGCATCGATGCCGGACATGATCTCCAGGCTGCCGATCCAGTCGCGAAAGGAGCCGTCTCCCATGTATCCGGCCACGTCATTGAAAAACAGATCCGAGGTAAACAGTATCCCTTCTTCAGGCAGATACACGAACAGATCGCCCTCGCTATGCCCCCGTTCGGTGGCGCTTATCACAATCAGGGTGTTGCCCCTCTTCATGGTCAAACCGCGGTCAAAGAATGTAACCTGGTTCCTGATCTGGCGAAATTCGCTCCTGAGCGCCTGCCAGGTCGGACCGGATGTGATAATCTCGGCATTGGCGGGCAGGTCGAAATCGATATGATTGAAACCGCGATGATGGTGTGTCAAAATGATATAACGGACCGGAATCGGTGTCAGCGTACTTACAAAATCCAGAATTTCCCTGGTTGTCTCGGGAACAAAGTGAGAGCCGGCCAGAATCACCTGATAATTGGTAATGATGATGAGACTGTTGCTGGCAGCCTTGCCTCCCGGTTCAGCAATGGCGGCATAGACGTTATTCCTGACTTTCTGGAACTTGAAATTGGCCGCCGAAGCTGTTATCGGTAGCAGCATCAGCAACACCATCATCAGCAGCATTCGCTTCATCACGATCCTCCAATTCGCCATCCTAGCAGAGCGGAGGTGAAATTGACAGATTTTTGGCTTGAGTTGGAGCGGTAAATAGTGTACTTATTTCGGTCTGCGGTTGCATCTGCAGACCGTCATGCGGGCGGTTAGCTCAGCTGGATAGAGTACAGGCCTCCGAAGCCTGGGGTCGTGGGTTCGAATCCCATGCCGCCCGCCAATTCTTTTAATATCATATGGTTAGCTTCAAAAATAGCGATTGTAGTACAAATTGCTGTACATTTGAGGGGGGCCATATGTCTAAGCATATTCGGAAGCGGGGAAGTAAATATCATTATATTTGCCGTGTCCCTGCTGATCTTCTCCACGTTTTCCCCTCTCCTGTAATATCCCGCGCACTGCATACAGATGATAAAAAAAGTGCAGCGCTGCTTGGGGTTTCGATTGACTACGCCACTAAACAATTGTTTGTCCAGCTGAGGTCGGGAATGCTAGATGCCACATTACAGCGCCTGCTTATAAATCTGTATTTGCGTAACGGACTAAACGAGCTGCAGGCTATCGCTAACGGAACTAAGGTTCCGTATGAAGACATTGTCCAGCGCAAGGAAGCGCAGGCAGGCTATGCACTGACTAACGAGGATAGGCAGGAGCTACGGGCTACTATAGCTGAAAAAATGGCAGGCTATAGCAAGGCGGATCTTGCTGCGGGTGACTCTTGGATGCACAACGAATACGCCGCTAAGGTAGCTTGCATGCTACAGGAACAGCACGGCGTATCGGTATCCAATGCAGACAAGAAAGTCTTGGTGAGGCAGTACGAGAATGCATCTAAGAAGCTGTCAGAAGCTGAGGCAGGAATACACCGGGGCGAATGGGGTTTATATGAAGCGCTGAAAGATCGGGTTGACGCTGAACTATCAAAACCGTATGCACTACTTGCTGATGTACTGGAAAAATATGCATTATGGTATTCTGCATCACGCCCAAACATTAAGGCGGGAACACTGGATGATATGCACGTTGAATGTAGGGTGCTATTAGAAATTATAGGTAATATCTCAATTGCAGAAGTTAACACGCTGGACACACTAACCCGAGTTAAAACGATACTCCGTAGGTATCCGCTGAATCGTGTTCAGAAGTTTCCTAATCAAGCTCTAAGCGCTATTTTAAAGGTAACGGGCTATCCTGTCATAGCTATTAAAACAGCTAATGAGTACATCAAAAGATTAAAAGCGGTTCTGGATTATGCAAACAAGGCAAAAGCATTAAATTCTGTCAATGTGGTAACGGGTGAGTTATTCTGCACTGAGAAAGCGGAAGAAGAAGAGCGAAGCGCCTACGACACTGCAGACATTACCAGACTGATTGACGCGATGTGTACCAAGCCGCTATGGAGATATAACCCGGCGAAGCCTGAACGGTTCTGGATAATCCTGATTGCACTATTCCAAGGTTTTCGACTGGGTAACATCGTGGGGTTGACTAAGCGTGATATATGCCAGACTGATAAAGGGGCATGGGTGTTTAATCTGCGCAGTGGTAAGACTAAAGCGACTGTAAGGCCGGTTGCAATATGCGATTCGTTGCAGTTGCTGGGGTTCCTGGATTGGGTAAATTCACTTAATCGTGATCGGCTATTTCAAGACTCTGCTGATAGTTTCTCGAAATGGTACAACCGGACGGACACCAGACCGGATGGCACTAAGTATGAAGGATTCGAAGCTGCTTTCATAACCAGAGATAGGAAGAAGTGTCTGTATAGTCTCAGGCATTCTTTCGCCGGTAACGTGTTCGATGTTACCGGAGATTACAAAATTACATCTGACATGATGGGTCACAGCACCGGGGGGAGTGTGACGGCACGCTATACGAAAGCGACTAAAGCCGAAACCTTGAAAGCGATTTCTGATAAAATGAGTCGTGACGGTATCGACTTGGAGCGCCTTAAAGCGCGTGCTGTAGAACTTTTTGGTATGTAAGTATGTGTATTTACAGGATTTTTTCGCGAGTCTGGGGATCGGTTCGGCCGTTGTATGGTTAATGCTCACATTAAGGCCACCGCCACCGCTGGCAATAATCAAAGCTACTCGCTACCGGGTAGCTTTTCTTGTGTTGACTTCCTGCTTAATCCCCTGTATAAAATACTTAAACGAACAATTGAATTTTATACAGGGGGCTGAACCATGAAAACTTACGTTGCTTATCTGAGAGTATCAACCAACAAGCAAGGCCTCGACGGTTTAGGCATGGCAGCACAAGAGCAGGCCATTAAAGCATATAACGGCAACGTGGTTGCTAAGTTCTCGGAAGTCGAATCCGGCAAGCGTAAGGATCGGCCTGAGTTGATGAAAGCGCTAGCACATTGTAAACTGACTGGTTCAACTCTGATCGTGGCCAAGCTCGACAGATTAGCGCGAAACGTGTTTTTTATATCATCGTTGATGGAAAGCAAGGTTGACTTTGTGGCCTGCGACTTTCCAGAAGCTTCCCCGCTGACACTTCACATAATGTCTGCAGTGGCAGAATTTGAAACTAGGGCCATTTCAGCTAGAACTAAAGTTGCGCTTGCTCAGGCAAAAGCCAGGGGCGTTAAATTGGGTAATCCGAATCTGACTGCAGATGGAAGAGTCAGGGGCAATGCTGCAGGTGTCAAGACCATCAAGGAAGTTGCTGATGTATTCGCTGCCAGGGTAATGCCTACCATAGAGGCGTTGAAGGGCCAGGGATTGAGCCTTAGAGGCGTGGCAGCTGAACTGAATAAACTGGGAGTATTGACGGCAAGGGGTAAGCAGTGGACAGCTACAGCGGTCAAGAATGCTGCGGCGCGTGGGGAGAGTAAATAAGTAGATAAGTAAAAGGCCGGGAGATTTCCCGGCCTTTCTTGTCTGATACTAATATCGGTCTGGATTAGCGGGGTCGGGGCAATCCCGGCATAACCCCTGAATGACGTTGTCATGCTGTTCCGGGGTTAGTCCCTCGAACGACACAGTTTCCGGTAAATTCTCGTAACAGTTAGGGCAAGCAGTGCATGGCATTGGTAAACCTCCTAAAGTTGAAGTAAATTGCATGGGAGGTAGTATACACAGCTTGCAGGAAAAGGCAACAACTCTAATAAAATTAAGTACTTAATGCAGCGCTGCATTGTTAAGCGTTGCTGCATAGGTTAGACTGGTTCCGGAATTGGTTCTGTCACACCAATAAATGTTGGTGTGAGGTCTTCTATGGCGTCGCAGTGCATACTTCGAGCGATACCGCAAGCAAGCCGGATGGCCCCTGCAGGATCGGTGGCTTTTACTTTAATAATCTCGGTGGTAGTTCTGCCATTCGTAAAAAGCAACTTGACTGCAACGGCACATTCGATTCGTGGTTCCATTGGTTATTCTCCTATAAAATCGTCATAATTTTTGTAAGGTATCCGGCGGGGTGCCGGTGGAAATACTGTACCGCACTGCTGGCAGGTGATGCCGACGACTGCGGTACAGTGGCAGAACATGCATGTGCTGGCAGGTTCCATGGGTCGAATTTCAATGGTTATGGGCATAATGTTAAATTGGTTCAGGCTAGGTTAAGGGGTTGACGCCGTTCGGCCTTTACAGGGCAAATATGGAGCTTGCAGGGGTATTAATTAAGATTAGTTAAGATTAGTTGATTACTCGACCTGTTAATGTGATAGGAGTTTTCCAGGAAAGGCCGCTTGATGCAGGTTGCTCTCCGTAGCACTTAAGCTGATGGATAACCAGGTTCCCTTCTTTGTAGAAGCCTGCTACCTCGAAGAAGCTGCCAACACATTTGATAATCTGTCCAGTTGCCAGGGGCTGGCCGAAAACTGTCAAGGTATCCTTGAAGATTGTGCAAGGGGTGTCTGATCCGGCCTGCTTCAGGTTGGTTCCGGTTTTTGTGGATGTTGCTGTCCAGGTCTGGCAAGTTTGGCGTGGAGTCCATATAGTCGCCTCAATCCTTCCAGCGACGTGTTTAAACCCGGTAACGATGCAGAGACCAAGCCTGTCAGATTTAACTTTCGTGCCGACAGTGACGGGTGTGCCTGGAGAAAAATATAAAGTGTCTGGAGACGCATTCAAGGCTTTGTAGCTCCGCTCGGATGTGTTGAATGTCACAGTCTCGCCCCTAGTCTCGATTTTGGTGGTACGCTTTGCCTGTAGTGTATAGAGTTGATCAAGCATATCCTCTTTGCTGTCAAGGTCGCTTTTGGTGTCCTGCATGGGGGCTAGCTGGTCTTTCAAGGCCTTGATGGTTTTCTTCAGGTTTGCAATCTCACGTTGATCTTGAAACGCCTGTTTCGCCTTGGCGGTTGCTTCGGATGGATCGGCAAGTAGTTCTTTGATTCTGGCTATAGTTGCAGCTGTCATTGGGCTGATGGCTAGAAGCTCTTCGAGCTGTTCTTTGGTTGTCATGATATACCTCTATGTGGGTTATTGGGATTTGAAGGGGTGCCGCTGCCCAGTAGGAGAGCTGTCAGCGGCTGCAATCGTGCCGGTTATGAGGCGGCGGTGATTGCCGTTTAGTACACTTCGGAACGAAGTAGAGTGGAAAAGGATTCTTTGAGTATCTGGCGCTCGTTGTCGTTCTCACAACCGACAAGGGCGGTATCGTATGTTTTCAGGAGGTAGGATGTCACTCTAAGTGCGGCGGCATGGTTACCAATTCTTTGAAGTGCGTCTATGATGTTCATTAGTTAGATTTCCTTTTGCGGGGTCATATTAAGGTTCAAGGCAGTTAGCCTAAAAAGCAACTTGATCGAATCCTTCTTGCTCACGGGTTTCTTGATCGATCTCTTTACGGTGTAGTGAGGTTTCTATGATTCTCTTGCAAGAGCCGATGTAGATATTAGGGCTGTCTATTTTGGTGATGTCGTTGTCTATTAGAACTCTTTTAAGTACTGCAAGAAACTCTTTAACGGTCATGCCGATTGACTTAATCTTGATTCTCAAAGTTGACTCCTGAGTGGGTTGATTTTATTGGTGTGAAGCCGTATAGATAGCGGTCTAGGAGACTGTTTGTGTTAAGATGAGGTATATTAATATAGGCACATGCTGTTGCCTCTAAACCCTTGCTATATCTGCGTTTGCGGCTAGTCCAGCGTCAATAAATGCTTTCCAACTGGGTTCGAGCGCCGCACGGTGCTTATTGGTTCCGGTCCGTTTGATAAAGTTGAAATACTTGGTAATCACAGCTGCCGTTACCTGAGTGACTGACACCGGCTGCTTCTCTGCAAAGCTGCATCCCAGATATGCTATGCCCTCTATGATCTCCTGCCCGATTTTCCGCGCCTGTAGCTTGCGGAATCTCATCTCAAAGCGGATATGCTGGTACTTCAAGGGATTATCTTTAGTGAAGATTCCCTGATGTGGGGAAGAATCTTTGCGGTAAAGAAGCGCCTGAGTAAAGTTTTTCACACCGTAGTAACAACCTGTACCTACGGGGCGAGGAGGGTTTGACCTGCCGTTAATGTCTTTAATAAGATTGCT
>Ga0209212_1000821_pt1 | contig 57131 bp, 53 predicted proteins | sample RifGroC2_FD_183996 | JGI IMG/M metagenome (GOLD analysis project Ga0209212, IMG submission 183996) | Groundwater microbial communities from Rifle, Colorado, USA - Groundwater C2 (SPAdes) (version 2) | ecosystem: Environmental > Aquatic > Deep subsurface > Groundwater | place: Rifle, Colorado...
ATTCCACTTTCCATATATTTGAGTGTCTAACTTGTAATATTCTAGATCGAATAATTTTAGACACTCGTCACGGTATCCGCTATAGTTAAATCCTAAAAAGTGTATACCATCCGCTGACCTCTGCTCAGAATTCCGTATAAATAAATTTGACAAGAGAAACCGTAAGAATTAGAATTAAGCCATGCTTACAAAAGATGATAAAAAATATATTTCTGGCACAGTCAGCAAAGCTATAAGTGGCGCTTTAGTTAAAAATAATAAAATTCTCATAAAAGAAATGGTTGGTTTATTCACAGCAAGTAATTCTTATATAAAGGAAGTCAACGAAAAATTAAGTGACAAGATTGATAAGGTTGAGGTGAAATTAATTGATAAGATTGATAAGGTCGACGAAAAATTAAGTGATAAAATAGATAAAGTATTAGATCAGCTTAAAACCGATGATAATTCTATTAACGATCACAATAAACGGATCGGAAAACTTGAGGAAAAAGTTTTTCCAATCAACGTTTGATTTTATAAAAATTGGTGATATAATCAAAATTATGAAAATAGAAAGAATCTTAATTTGCGCTTGCACCACTCCCGCCTGACGGAGGGTGTTTTTTTTGTAAAATTTACCCCTCCGAAAGGAGGGATTTTGTTTTTATATGGATAAAAATTATCATAATAATGTTTGTACTACCACAACCCCTATGACTTTGGGCGGTGGTTAGAATGGATTAAAAATTTAAAAAATCAACCCCGCCCAGAGCGGGGTTTTTCTTTGCCCTTCGAAGCTTTAGCGAAGGAGGGCGTTTTATGGAAAGGAGGTGAAAAATATGAATGCAGAATTTAGTCTACAAAAAACCGTAGATAGGATTATTCCTTTTGTCACAAAGGGAGGTATTAATGATAGAAATCTTTTTGAACGTGCTATTTTGAAAAATCATTCAAAAGGATTACCTATCCAAATAGCAGGATTTATTGGACAAGGTGGAAAAAATCACTTAGGGAAAAGCGATATTGCTTTACTGGCTAGATATGCACAAGTTCAAAATGAATTACTTAAAAATTATCCATTTGGTGTGGAAGTTTCACTAATTGGAGCGGATATTCATGGGTTGTCAAACAGTATGCCTGATCATGGATATTTGGATTTAATGCAAAATGAAGGAACATCGAAGGGTTTTAATTGGGTTTTATTATCAGATCTATATAAAGAAAAAAGATTGATTTTACCTACCTGGACAGAGGCTTCAAAACAACTATACCATAAACAAGGTGTAGAATTTGATGAATGGATGCGTATCCCTAATCAAATAAGAGGCGATTTAATAAAACAGGCTGGAAGACACAATAAATCAGATGTATCTATTGAAGATGATGAGTCTAATGGTATTCTAAATGCTTTTTATTATTTCTTAATGCGAAAACTTGAAGATCAAATTTTTATTCCTGACTGGCGGGACTTCTTATTTATTATTAACGGATCAAGAGAATTAGCCGAACACACTTTTCCACAATCTATTGCTCAAATGTATTGGTATGACACAAGACATCATGGCGGTCATAAAAGTCGCGAATTAAATAGAAATATGATCTTACCACCACCATGGTTTAGAGATGATTAAAAATTAATTTTTATATATGAATAAACTAAAATCAGTTTGGATCAATGAGCTTTCTTGGGAGGATGTTAATAATTATCTCAAGAAAGAAAATATCATTATATTGCCAGTTGGCAGTACAGAGGAACACGGACTGACTGGTCCTTTGGGCCTTGATAGTTATGCCGCGATTGCATTAGCTGAGGATGTGGCCAAAAAAACCGGAGTACTTGTTGCTCCGCCTTTATGGTATGGAGACTCAAGCCATCATCTTGGATTTGCCGGAACTATGTCACTTAAAACCTCAACACTTATATCCGTCATTGAAGATATCAGCGAAAGCTTAGCTAGAAACGGAGTAAAAAAAATACTCATAATCAATGGTCATAAAAGTGCCAACTTGCCAGCGCTCCTTTCTGCTGTTAAAAATTTGCATGAATTCAAGTTACCTCAGGTATTCTTTGCAATAGCCGATCCGATGAAAATTGCTAAAGGAATCGCCTCAAAGATTAAGGATAATATAGAACATCACGTGGGAGAACTTGAAGTGTCTCATATTTGGTATAAATATCCTCATTTAATAAAAAAGGATAAATTGACCAAAAAAGGAATAGATTATGAAAAGATTTTTTCGAAGTATTCACAGTATGATCTTTTTGGAAAGTCGGGAGAAGTAATCGATATCCCCTGGAATAGTTACGAACAAAAAGCGTTTGCTCCTGATGGATCTTTTTCCAATTCCTCAAAGGCCTCACCGAAGAAAGGGAAAGAGTACCATGATTATATGGTAAACGTTTTGGTAGACTTTATAAGTTGGTTGAAAAAATACAAAGGGCCAATTGCTAATATTAAATCGCTTTAATTAATTAAATAATTAAAGCGGGAGAAATATCAGTTTTTTGTTATTAAAAATTATATAATTAAACAAATATGGAAAATAAAAATTTGGATAATTTAAGACATTCATGCGCACATTTGCTCGCTCACGCCGTAAAACAATTATACCCAGGGGCACTAAATGCAATTGGACCTTCGATCGAAAACGGTTTTTACCAGGACTTCGATATGGGTAAATGGAATATTTCTGAAGCGGATTTTCCTAAAATTGAAGCTAAAATGAGGGAGATTCTTCCAAAGTGGCAAAAATTTTCATTCAAAGAAATAACTCTGCAAGAAGCAAAAAAGTTATTCAAAGATAATAAATATAAGGTTGAAATGGCCGAAAAATTTGCGAAAGAAGGAAAAAAATTGCAGACTAATGATCCTGGGGACTTTTTAGATCTCTGCAAGATGGGACATGTAGAAAATCCTTCCAAGGAAATGCGGCATTTTAAACTACTTTCGGTCGCGGGAGCTTATTGGCGAGGGAGCGAAAAAAATAAAATGTTAACGAGGATTTATGGGACAGTTTTTCCATCAAAAGAAGAATTGGAAGAACATCTGAAAAGACTTGAGGAGGCCAAAAAAAGAGATCACAGGAAACTTGGAAAAGATCTCGGACTTTTTGCTTTCTCAGATATGGTCGGAAAAGGATTACCACTTTTAACTGGTAAAGGCGCAACGATTAAAAGAATTCTTGAAAGATTTATAGTCGATGAAGAATTAAAGCGGGATTATGAGCATGTTTCAACACCTCCAATTGCTAAAGTTGATCTATATCGGACATCGGGTCATTATCCTTATTACAAAGACACAATGTATCCACCGATGATTGTAGATGATGAAGAGCTGATTTTGAGACCAATGACATGCCCTCATCATTTTGCCCTATATAAAACTCAACCTCATTCGTACCACGAAATGCCAATTAGGTACGCCGAGATTTCTCCACAGTTTAGATATGAAAAAAGCGGAGAACTAACTGGATTAATAAGGGTCAGGACATTTCTGCTAAGCGATGCCCATATCATAACTCCTAAAAAAATGGCCGAAAGCGAAATTAATAAAGTCCTTGACCTTATAAGCTATATAAATAAAGCTTTTGGATTAAAGGCCGGTACTGATTTCCGCTTTAGACTATCACTCGGGTCAAGAACTGATTCTAAAAAATATTATAAGGACGATAAAATGTGGGATTATGCTGAGAATGTTTTACGTAAGGTTCTGAAAAATCAGGCTGTGCCTTATTACGAAGCGGAAAATGAAGCAGCCTTTTATGGTCCTAAAATTGACGTCCAAATGAAGAATGTAAACGGAAAAGAAGACACGGCATTTACTGTTCAGTACGATTTTGTTATGCCTAAACGATTTGGGCTTAAGTTCATCAACAAAGAAAGTCAGGAAGAAGAGCCGGTCGTTATTCACCGGGCTTCGCTTGGCGCCTTTGAGCGAACAATGGCATTTTTGATCGAGCATTATGCCGGTGCTTTCCCGCTTTGGCTTTCGCCGGTTCAGGTGGCTGTTTTACCAATTTCTGAGAAACAAAAAGATTTCAGTCTTAAGGTTTTGGCAGAGTTAAAATTAGCAGGAATCAGAGCTGAGTTAAATTCGGATAATAAAACCCTGGGGGCAAAAATCAGAGAAGCAACGTTGCAAAAGGTTCCTTATCTCGTTATAATTGGAGATAAGGAAGTCGAAAGTTATAAAGTCCATAAAGTCTATAAAGTCAGTGTAAGAACCAGAGAGGGAAAGGATTTAGGACAATTAGCAGTTAGTGAATTTATTTTAAAATTAAAAGAAGAAATTGAGAAGTTTTCATAGACCAAGCTACAAACCAAGGAAGTATTACATTACAAATTACCGTATTGAAGCGCCTACTTTGCGTGTTATAGATGATAAAGGCGCTCAAATAGGAGTAATTTCGAAACAAGAAGCATTAAGATTAGCTCAAGAAAAGTATGTCGACCTTGTTTTGATTGCCCAACACGCTAAACCCCCAGTTGCAAAACTTATAGATTTTAAAAAATTCCTTTATCAAGAAGAGAAGAAGGAAAAAGAGGCAAAAAAGGGGATTAAGAAAAGCGGGTCTAAGGATATATCTTTGTCTTTATTTATCGGAGTAGCTGACCTTGAACGTCTTGAAAATAAAGGTAAGGAGTTCCTAAAAGAAGGCTACCAAGTGCGAGTGAATATGCTTCTTAAAGGCCGAGAAGTAATGAAAAAACCGATGGCATTTGACTTGATGAACAAATATATAGGAAGCCTCGGAGAAGTCAATGTATCAAAGCCCCCGCGCCTTGAGGGAAGAGTGATCAGGGCTGTAGTTGCAAAAAGAAAATGATGTCTACTTATTAAAGATTTAAGATCTAGTTTAAAATCTAAAAGTCTTTATGTTATAATATTTGGATTCCCGCCTTTCCCAAAGGGAAGCCTTTGGCTCGCGGGAATGACAGGAGAAGTAATAATGGCGAAAACAAAGCAAAAATCTAGAAAATCAGCGGTTAAGAGGTTTAAAGTAACCGGTACTGGCGAAATCCTCCATCGAGGGCAGGGATTTCGCCATTTAAGAAGTAAAAAAGGAAAGCGCAAACTTAGAAGATTAAAACAAATGAAGTCCGTGCAAGGAGCTTTTAAAAGAAAGTTAAGGAAGATGCTGGGAATAGGTTGAATGCATAAATACTAAATTCAAAATACTAAACTTCCTATTGTTTATGATTTAGAATTTAAGGTTTATTTGGATCTTAGAATTTAGTATTTAGAATTTTTAAATAATATGAGAGTCAAATCAGGAGTAGATACAAGAAGAAAACATAAAAAAGTATTGAAGCTGGCGAGCGGTTATTGGATGACGCGCCACAAGCAGTTTAAAAAAGCCAAAGAGGCTGTCCTTCACGCTGGAGAATATGCCTTTGCCGGTCGAAAACTTAAAAAAAGAGATTTTAGGACACTCTGGATTATTAGACTTAACGCTGCATTAAGAGAGCTTGGCTTAACATACTCAAAATTTATTAATCTTTTGTCAACGAAAAAAATCGAATTAGATAGAAAAGTCCTTTCTCAGATCGTAGTTGAACACCCAGAAGTCTTCAAAAAAATCGTCGAAAAGGTAAGTTAATTTATTCAACTCTTTTAATCACTAGGACCCATACATCTTTAAAAAAAGTGTCCATTTTATCAAAAAATCTAGATTTTGGGTCTGATAACCATGGTATATTCATCCCTTTATATTGACTTGGTATTTTTCCAAGTCGAAAGCTATCGACTGTGTAATCTAAATTCCCTGCATAATCTGATCTAATTTTGTTAAGAATTTGTTCGTTGTCAAAACCTGATGGTGGAGGTGTAGAAAAATCAGCATTATAATACGGATCTAATAAAACAAATACATACCCACCTACTTTTATTTTTGTTGAAGAATTTTTAATTAAATTAACTGTATTAGTATTGTACAAATAAGGATCGTTTAAAATTGGATTTGGATCATGAGGATATGGTGATACTAAAAATATTCTATCAGCTGAATGTACGGCAGTTGAATAGAAATCATCGTGAAAATAGTAAGAAATACCATAATTAGCATTTGGATCGACAGTGTATTGGCTTAAAGCATCAGCTTTTAAGTCAAATTTAAGGCAGAGAAAATTTTCTTGGCAAACGTTATAAAAGTCACCCGATCCAAATCCTATTTCTACTTCAATCGGAATTTGCTGACTATTAGCTTGAGTAACTAGTGTATCTATTAGGTCGTTTCTTTCTGTTGAAGACAAAGTTGATGTATCAAATCCTAACAAATTTTCACCAGGATCAGAAGTATTTCCAGTCCCTGTTAGTGCTGAAATCGTCTTGAGTAAGTTGAATATTTTAAAAGAGTCGTTTACGATTTTTACTAGTTTCGGATCAATAGATGGTCCTCCGAAATATACGTTATTTAATGCTATTTTTTGTGCCTCAGCTACCGGATCAGGAATGAGTCCTGCATCAGATGTGCAAAACCATGGAGGATTGATTGTCATTAGTCCTTGACAATAGCAAGACTTGATATGAAATAACCAATACCAAAAACTATCGCAATCAGTTTTTTCAATGAGGACCGTTGAAAATAATAAATTACTTATATTTTTTGGTAATTTATAATTTTTGTTTATTAAATTATTAAATGCATCGGATGAAGTTTTGTTTAAATAGTAAAAATTACTATAAAGAGAATTTATAATACTTAGTGATGTAGATTGCGACACTGGCTTTATATATGCAATGATTTTTGCCATAAAAAAGTACTGATTTTGTCTGTCTAGTCTCCCTTTAAATAAGTTATATTTAAATTTTTTAAACATTGATGAAGTTGTGACGGTTTTAACTTCTGTATCAGTATTAAAACTTGAGTAGGCAGTAGATGAAGCCTCTACGGCTTTTGAATTCCGTAAATATCTTGTTTTAACAATTATATTTATGCCGAAAATAAAAATGAGCAAAAAAACAAATATAAACAGGATCCCTATACTTCTTTTTGAAATACAGAACTTATTTTCATTCATTAATAAATGATAACTTAAAAGATTATTGATTGTCAATAATACTTTTTTGTTTTATAATTTCAACATACTATGGATTCCAAAAAATATAAAACTGAAATTAATGGTTCTAAATCATTACTAGAAATTAATCAACTTGAAATAAAGTATTTAGGCCGTAATGGTGAAATAAATAAGTTACTTTCGGCTATCAAAGACACTCCTAACGAAGAAAAACGCGAGTATGGCCAAAAAGTAAATAAGATTAAAAACGATGTACTTCGATTAATCGAAGTAAGGAGAAAAGAATTAAGGGGTAAAACAACAGATGAATTCTTTGACTCAACACTTCCTGGTAAAATCTATCCGAGGGGTAGCTTGCACATTGTTTCTTTAGCTGTCGAAGAAATTACCAAAATTTTTGAGAAAATCGGTTTTATTAGAGTTTCATACCCAGAAGTTGACTGGGAATGGGGAGCTTTTGGGTCTTTAAATATGCCAAAAGGCCACCCAGCGAGAGATGATTTTGAAACATCATATATTAATGCTCCTGCCCACCCAAAATTTGACCGAATGGTCTTAACTCCTCATACTTCAAACGGCCAGAATAGAGAAATGAAAAGAGTGGGTCAGCCACCAATTAGAATGATTAATATTTCCAAGTGCTATCGGCCAAACTGGGATGCCACCCACACCCCGATGTTTCACCAATTTGAAGGCTTATGTATTGATATAGATATTAGCATCGTTAATCTAAAGGGAACACTTGACTATTTTGCAGAGAAATACTTTGGAAAGGGAACTAAAACTCGCCTCCGACCACACCATTTTCAATTTACCGAACCTTCATTTGAGGTTGATATTACCTGCACTGTTTGCAAGGGAACTGGCTTTTCTGGACACCCTCAGGGTGACCAGAGGCAGAATGGTCACCCTGAGGGTGTCCGATGTAAAGTCTGCAAGTCTGGATGGCTTGAACTTGGTGGGACTGGTATGGTCCACCCTAATGTTTTGAAAGATGGCGGGATTGACCCAAAAAAATACTCTGGTTGGGCTTTTGGATTCGGTATAGAGCGCGTAATTATGATGAAATATGGACTTGATGATATTAGAAATTATTATTCAGGAGACATTCGTTTCCTGGAACAGTTCTAGCAATTTTCAATTATCAATTTACCTGCCGGCAGGCAGGCATTTTTCAATAAATTTTCATTTAGACAATTTACAGTTTGAAAACTGATTCATTGAAAATTCAATGAAAATTGAGAACTGAAAATTGAAAATTAAAATATATGAATATCAAAATAACTCATAACTGGCTATTGGAATATTTAGATACGGACGCTACCCCGAATGAAATCCGCGATTATCTGTCTCTTTGCGGACCATCAATAGAATCGGTTAATAAAGTAGGAGACGACTATGTTTATGATATAGAAATAATTTCAAATCGAATCGATTATGCTTCTGTTTTAGGTATCGCTCAAGAAGCAGTCGCAATTTTACCAATGTTTGGAAAAAAAGCCAAATTAAAAACAAATCCGTTAGTTAAATATAAATTTAACCAAATCTTTTCGTCGTCATCTCCGATTCCTCCTCAAGATTTTTTAAAAGTAAAAATTCTTAATCCTGATCTTTGCTCTCGATTTACTGCAGTTGTAATTGACAATATTAAAATTGGACCCTCGCCTAAATTTATAACAGAGAGACTAGTTGCATCAGGAATTAAATCTATCAATAATGTTGTTGATATATCAAACTATTTAATGCTTGCACTTGGCCAGCCTGTCCACACTTTTGATTTTAACAAAATAAAAGATGGGGTAATGACTATGAGGGAGTCTAAAAAAGGAGAAAAAATTATCACTCTTGATGATAAGGAAGTAACTTTACCAGGTGGAGACATTGTGATTGAGAATGGGACGGGCACGATAATTGATCTTTGTGGAGTTATGGGGGGAGCCAATTCAGCCATTTCAAATTCAACTAGAAGAGTTCTTCTTTTTGTCCAAACATATAACAAAGAAAAAATAAGGAAGACCGTCATGACAACCGGAGTGAGGACGGTCGCGGCCACTTATTTTGAAAAAGGGCTTGATGAGGAAAGAGTCGAAGCAACTACTGCTTACGGAGTAGAGCTCCTTCAAAAATATGCTGGAGGAAAAATTGCTTCTAATATATATGATATTTATCCAGCCCCTTTCAAAGGAAAGAAATTAGTGATGAAATATGATTTATTTGACAAACTTATTGGAATAAAGATTGATAGAAAAAAAATAAATCAAATTTTAGAAAGTCTGGGTTTCAAAATAAATTATCTCCTTCACGATCGTGAAAATGTAATTAGTGTCGAAGCGCCATCATATCGAATTCCCGAGGATTTAGTTGAAGAGGTCGCAAGAATTTATGGATATCACAATATCCCCTCAGTATTACAACCATCAGTATTTGTAGATCAGCCAAAGGATATGGAAGATCTTTTTGTTTTTCAAAATAAAACTAAATTATTTCTTAAACATCTGGGTCTTAATGAAGTAATTAATTATTCAATGATTTCGAAAAACTTAATTTTAGACTCGGGACTTAAAATTGAAGATCACCTCCGACTTTCAAATAGTATTTCGACGGATATAGAGTTTTTAAGGATTAGCTTGCTCCCATCACTATATAAAAATATTAAAGATAATTCTGGTCGTAAAGAAATTCTTAAATTCTTTGAAATTGCCAAAGTTTATTTACCAAAAAAAGGCGATTTGCCTGATGAAATATATAGACTCGGAATTGCGGTAAGCACAGATTATTTGGACCTGAAAGGAATAGTTGAAGGATTATGTCGAGAATTAAATATTTCCAAGTCAATTTTTGATAAAGATTCTATCCAAGAAAAAGATGGAATATATATGATCGAAATTGATTTAAAGTTGTTTATTGAAAATTCCCGAGTAGTTCCTGATTATATACACATTCATCCATACGCGGTGATTAAGCTCGATAAGACCTTTGACCTCTCGCCGCGTCTGACCTACGAGGTCATTTTGAAGGTGGCACAACAATCTAAACTACTGCAAAATATCGAAGTTTTGACTTTATATAAAAACAGGCTAACACTTCGTTTTTATTATTCATCTCCAGAGAGAAACATAACCGAGGAAGAAGCAAAAAAAGAACTTGAAAAATTGAATTAACATTAATCGATTTTAGATAGGCGTTGGGGTGGGGGAAAAGATTGGAGTAGGAGTCGCGGAGAGAGGAGTAACATAATCCCATGGTTTATTGACTCCGAATTTGATGGTGGATTCTCCGGTCTTATCATCTTCATTGACTGCACTTACTTGTAGCTCATAGACCCCATCAGTTGTGATTGAAATTGTTTCATCAACCTCTCTTTTATCTTCATTATAGTTTTTTATCTCACTTCCGTTAAGTTTAATTTTCACATTTTTCAGCTTCTTAACGCTGGTTATTTTCACCTTAATATTTACATTACCTGACGATATTGTTGTTTGTCCTTGAGGATTTTTTATTGAGACAACAACGCTGTCAGCAGATGCGTCTGACACCTCGGTAGGGGGATGATATTTGTCATCTTTTTGGTCCTTAAGCCAGTTATCTATCGCCTCCTGCCAACGGTTTTTACCGTCAGTCGAGACCGGGTCATCTTCTGTAAAAACCAAGAATTCTTTTTCTTCAAAGTTACCAGTTTTTATTTCGACCTCGTTTGCAAGTTTGCCATTTGCTTTTGAAATCTTAAGTTTTTTGTAAATAGGAGAAATGTCTTTTGGCTCCGTCCCTTCAATAAAATATTCTGCTCTGGTTGGCGTCCCATCTTTCGGTATTCCACCTAAATAGGAATCGATCGTGACCGCTTTTACCTTGTCCGGTTTTTCAATTATCCCATCGTCGTAGGTTTTCAGAAGCTCTCTTATAACTCTATAAAAAATAGAAGAGGCGCCGGTTGCACCTGATGCAATCTTGGCATTCATCGGTGAATTGTCATTATTCCCAGCCCAGACGCCGACTGTCACGCCCTTAGTGTATCCAACCGCCCAGTTATCCCTCTTATCATCGGTAGTACCTGTTTTGACAGCGACCGTTTTACCCGGAATATTAAGATAAGAATTTGGACCAAAGACTTCAAGGCGGGCATTGTTGTCTGAGAGTATATGGGAAACCAAAAATGAAACCTCGGGTGTTAGAACTGATTTTTCTTTAATTCGTACCTTTTTGTAGATTGACTTATTTTTAAAATCTCGAATTTCAGCAATTGATGAAACTTCCCTTTTAAGACCGCCTGAGGCAAATACAGAAAAGGCGGAGGTCAGGTCAAGTAGCGTCGTCTCGCCACCACCCAAGGTAACCGCAAGACCGAAGCGATTGAGATTTTTATCAGTTGGGGCAAATTGGCTTAAACCCATATCTGACGCTTTCTGAAGAAAATCACGGATACCGACCATGGCGAGAATTTTTACTGCCGGTATATTCTCTGAATTTCCAAGAGCAAACCTGACTTGCATAGGACCACGAAACTTCCCGTCATAGTTAACAGGAGTATATGGCTTTTCTGTAGTTGAATTACCAAACTCAGTCGAGACATCCATGAGGACGGTCGCTGGTGTGTAGCCTTTTTCAAAAGCAGTCGCATAAGTAATCGGCTTGATCGCTGATCCGGGCTGACGAAGACCTAGAGCCGCATTAAACTTTCCGAATTTTTCGTCATTGTAGTCATATGATCCGACCATTGAAAGAATCTCACCGGTTTTTGTGTCAAGGACTACAACTGCTGCATTGGTCGCATTATAATCTTTTAATTTTTCAATTTCTTCGCGGACTATTTTCTCGACCATTTCCTGGACTTTAGCAGAAAGCGTCGTCTTTACTTTTATTCCCTGATCAATTATTTTTTCACCATATTCCGCAACAATATTATCTTTGGTATAGAAAACAAAGTGGGGCGCATTTATTGGCATTCTGATTTTCGAAAAGGTGAGATTTTTTATATCTGCTAAAGCTTTTTTTTCTTGAGCAGAAGTTATATATTTATCTTCTCGCATTCGACGTAAGACATCGGTTGTTCGGGATTTCCAAGCGCCTTCTTTCCCAATAAAGGGCGAATAGCGCGAAGGACTCTGAGGAAGTCCTGCAAGAAATGCACTTTCAAGCAAATTTAAATCTTTTGGGTTTTTATCAAAATATCCTTTAGCGGCCGTACCGATCCCCCAAAAAGATCCGCCATATGGAGATTCATTAAGATACATGAGGAGAATTTCATCTTTTTTATATCGCCTTTCGACTTCGATAGCTAAAATCATTTCTTGAATTTTTCGAGTAATTGTTTGGCGGGATGTAAGAAGGGCGTTTTTTATAAGTTGCTGAGTAATTGTCGATCCACTCTGAAGACCGCGGCCTGCAAGCATATTAAACACGGCTCTTATAATTCCAAACTGGGATATGCCCTGATGTTTATAAAAATTCTTATCTTCAGTCGCAATCGTTGCCTGCTTTAGATAATCAGGTATTTCCTCAAATGTGACAGGCACTCGATTTTTATCTTTATACATTTCATAAAGCACTTTACCATCACGATCCTGAAATACGGTTGAATTACCGGATGATTGAGAAAGTTTAGCAGGGGAAGGAAGATCTTTTGCATACCAAGCAAAAATTAAAAATGAAAAAATAAATCCAAGGACTATAAAAGCAGTCGCGCCAATGAGGAAAAAATAAAGTAGTCTTTGCTTTAAATATTGGGACCGGAAGCGTAAGCGACGCGATTGATACATCTCCCAATTATACCAAAGATCAAATATCAAAGATATACTGCTATAATTTATTTATGTCTAAATTCGTTGATAAATTTTGTTTTTCAAAACAGATTTTCTTTGCAGCAATTTTATTTATCACAATTTTTTTATTCTTCATAGTAGCAATCAAAATTAACAGCAACCAAAAAACTACAATTACAAAAGCGGAGACTGTGCAGCCAATAATTGGAGGACACCCAGCAGATCCCGGCGAATGGCCTTTTATGGTGTATATCCAACACAATGCTAGTTTTGGAATTTCTAGAGTATACTGCGGTGGGGCTTTAATTTCACCGAAATGGATAATCACAGCCCGACATTGCTTAACATTTGATGTAGAAATGAAATATAAGGTAAGTCCATATAATTTACGCGTAGTTTTAAATTTGTATAAACTAAGTGATAACAATAATAAAAAAAATGTTTCATTAATTTTTCCAAAAGTAAAAAACACCTACTTAATAGAGCCACAGGAAATTGTAAAAGTAATTTCTGAATGTAAAGAAGGTTAGTTGTGTGAGTTTGATGCTAATGATATTGGACTTATTGAATTAACTGAGAATATTAACCTACCATATTTATCGTTAATTGATCAAAATACTTATAAAAACATTTTGAATAAAAATGGTTTAATTTTAGGATGGGGAAGCACGGACTTAAAAAATACGTCTCCTGATGTTTTGCAACAAGGTAAAGTTATAATAAAGGAGTTTTCTAAAAATGTAGTCTCTCTAAATAGTGATAAATTCTACAAAACATATTTAATGAGTTTTTATAACGATACTGGTCAAATTGTAAATAGTGGAGACTCTGGCGGACCATTATTCTTTTATCAAAGCGGAAAATATTATTTAACCGGAATCAGTGTGGGTGGTGATTTTATATCGGATTTGACTAATTATAAGGCTTTCTACAAGAATGTATATGAATATTTACCATGGATTCAAAAAGTAACAGGGATAAAACCAGGTCAAGGAACTTTTGCCGGTAAGCCTCCAGATTGGATCACTCCAACTATTACTCCTAAGTCAACCTTAACGCCAACTCCGGTAAACCGAGATCGATAAATAAATTGGTATATCGAAGTAAATCTATTGTTAATATGAGCCAATGTCGACCGTTTGTAGCATATAGTCTATTGACTTCGCTTTAATTATTTAAATAATTGATGTATGGCGAGAATATCACAATACCCATTGAGTGAAGAAAAACTGGGGAAACTTTTTGATCTTTTTTTTGAAATCGTCGGGAACACTGAAGATAAGGAGGAATTTAGAAAAGTAATTGTCGATTTACTATCTACGGTTGAAAGGATAATGATCGCCAAAAGGATTGCAATTATTTACCTGCTACTTAAAAAAATTGAACATAGGAATATTTGTGAGGTCCTAAAAGTTTCCTCAGCCACGGTCGCTAAATTTTCACTCCTCATGGAGAAAAGCCAAGGAATTGTTCCTAGTTTTAGAAGTATGTTAAGAAATGAAAAAATAAAAGGATTCCTGAAAGATATACATAATTCTATTTATCCACCGGGTGCATACCGTGTTGATTGGAAAACTGCCTGGAAAAACAAATTTGAAAGGGACAGGGAAAAAAACTACGGAATGTAAATTCTCTGCTTTAATTAATTAAATAATTAAAGCGGGAAAATGTAATATAATAAAAATTAATAATGAAAATAAATCGTTTTGAAAAAAGATTTTCATTAAGTTTTTTTTGGATACTTGTTTTATTGTTTATTTCAATCTTATTTAATATTTATCATATTTCGAAAAACGGCTTTTTTAGTAAAGCTAAAAATAAATTACTAAAAGCAAATGTAATTCGGGTGATTGACGGAGACACTTTGGATGTTGAAGGCGGGGAGAGAATACGGCTATATGAAATTAATTCTCCAGAGTACCCCAAAGGATGTCTTGGAATTGACGCTAAGTCCCGACTTGAGGATCTTGTATTAAATAAAATAATTTCAGTCGAAAGAATCGGTAAAGATAATTTTGGAAGAACTTTGGCGTATTTGTATGTTTCTAATTTATCAGTAAATGAATTAATGCTGGAAGAAGGATTGGCCGTTTATTTCAAAGGAGTGACGATGACTAAAAGCTCTCTCATATTAGAACAAATTCAAGATAAAGCAAAGCTTGCAGGTCGAGGAGTCTGGTCTTCATATTGCGAGACAAAAAAAGAAGGTTGTATAATAAAGGGAAATTACCGTGAGGCTTCCAATTCAAGAATTTATCACACTCCTGATTGTTTTAACTATGATAAAATTACGATTAAGCCAGGAACGAGCGACCGTTGGTTTTGTACGGAAGATGAAGCTGAGGAAGCAGGATTTAGAAAATCGAAAGATTGCCCGTAGCCTTGCTTTAATTAATTAAATAATTAAAACATATGAAGATATTTGGAAAAAAGGTAAAAAGAGATAGTATCTGGAAAGTAATTGTGATCGTGTCTTCGGTTTTGCTTATTTTGACGTCAATGGCACCTTTATTTTTAAAGTAATAACAAATAACAAATATTAAATAACAATTGAATAATAAATATCGAATAATAAATAGTAGATTATAAATGTTTAATAATTTAACATTTGTTATTTGAGTTTGATTTGTAGATTTGTTATTTGTCATTTGAAATTATGACTGATGCTCCTATTGACTCTCTTCCTAAAACCAGTTCTATCACGATTCGTAAGTTAAAAGCACTTGGAATAAATACTTATTTTGATCTCTTAAATTATTTTCCTTCCCGTTATGAAGATTACTCGGTAATTTCAAAAGTTGAAAACGCTCAGCCAGGGGAGACGGTGACTGTAGTTGGAAAAATAGTCGATTCTAAATTCCAGATAACAAGGACCGGGCTACAACTTCAGGTATTTAAACTAAACGATGGTACGGGTGAAATAGAGATTGGCTTTTTCAATCAACCATATTTGCTAAGAGTCATTAAAAAGGACATGACATTAAGTGTTGCAGGAGTGGTTGAGCGATATGGAAAAAAACTTTCGCTTAAACCCTTGGAGTATGAGATTGTTTATTCAGAAACGATCGGTTTTGAAAAAACTCATCGGCAGTCTGCCTCTTCGCTTTTTAAAACCTCGTTAAAACATACTGGTCGAATCGTTCCAATTTATCCAGAAAAAAAAGGTTTATCCTCAAAGACAATTAGAGAAAAAATATTTATTGTTTTGTCAAGTGCCATGGTTCGTCGAGCTCACCATGACAATAGTGTCACCCTGAGCCTGACGAAGGGTAAAGAATTATTACCTGACAAAATCATATCCTTTAATAATCTGATGAACGAGGAAGCTGCTTATCAGCAAATTCACTTCCCAGATTCCCAAGAAATGGCAGAAAAAGCTAAAAATAGACTAGCATTTGATGAATTATTCACGATTCAATTGTCATCTTTGATGGTAAGAAAAGAGTGGGAAAAAGTTAAAGTAACAAAAAAATTTGAATATAATGATGAAATATTACAATCGATTAAACGATTGAAAAGTAACTTGCCATTTGAGTTAACGAAAGCACAAGACCGAGTTTGGTTGGAAATTTTGGAGGATCTTCTTAAGAAAAAACCAATGAATAGGCTGCTTCAGGGAGAGGTAGGGTCGGGAAAAACGGTCGTCGCAGCACTTGCTGCGTATTTGTCATATCTTAATGGCTACCAGACATTATTTATGGCGCCAACTGAGATCCTTGCTCTGCAACATTATAAAACGATAGTTCAGTTATTCAAACAAAGTGAAATTACTTCTTCGGCGACTTCGTCTTCTCATCATAATTTCAGAAATTCTCAACCCAAAGTAAGTTTGATAACTGGATCTACAAAAATTCCCGATCTTAATTCCGATATTATAATCGGCACTCACTCATTAATTTCAAAAAAATATAACTATAAAAAAGTTAGCTTAGTGATAGTTGATGAACAACACAGATTTGGGGTCGCGCAAAGAGCAGAGGCTAAACTTAAGGGTCAAAATCCTCACCTCTTAACAATGACGGCAACACCAATCCCAAGGACCGTTTCTTTGACTATTTATGGCGAGCTTGATCTTTCTGTGATTGATGAAATGCCAAAAAATAGACTGCCTGTAAAAACTTTTTTTGTTCCAAAAATTAAAAGACAGTCTGCTTATAACTGGATAAAATCCAAAATCTTAAATCTAAAATCCCAAGTATTTGTTGTGTGCCCATTGATTGAGGAATCGACGTCTGAAACTTTAAAAGCTATAAAGGCAGCGACTGTTGAATTTGAAAATTTAAAAAAAATATTTTCTAATTTCAAATTGGGATTACTACATGGCAGGTTAGAATCTCTTGAAAAAGATAAAATTATGGACAACTTTAAAAATAATAAAATAGATATTTTAGTTTCTACTCCAGTTGTTGAAGTTGGGATTGATATACCAAATGCAACTGTTATGATGATTGAGGGAGCTGAAAGATTTGGATTAGCGCAGCTTCATCAACTTCGCGGAAGGGTAGGACGAGGAGAAAAGCAGTCATATTGTTTAGTATTTTCAGAAATTGAAAATGCTCGAATTTCCCAAAGATTAAATTTCTTCAGCAAAACTCAAAGTGGAAATGAACTTGCTGAAAAGGATTTACTTATTCGCGGAGCTGGTAATATCTTTGGTTTGGAGCAACATGGTTTTTCAACCTTAAAGATAGCGTCTCTTTCCGACTACGAATTAATAACCAAAACCAAAAAAGCGGTCGAATACTTCGGAAATCACTTTGACTTAAAGCAATTTAGGATTCTTAAAGAGAGATTGGGAAAATACCAAGGAAAAAGAATTGCGAAAGATTAATTCAAAAGTCAAAAGGCAAAATTTTGACTTTTGACTTTATTTAAATGAACTCGTTAAATTATATATAGGAGTAATAACAGAAAGTACTAAGAACCCAACTCCAACGCCAAGGACGACTAATACTAGGGGCTCGATCATCGTCGTCATTCCCTTAATGGCAATTTCTGATTCCATCTCAAAATACTTTGATAGTCGAAGAAGGGTATCATCAAGGTTCCCGGTCTGCTCACCAACTTGGCTCATCTGAACTAATATTGGTGGAAATATTCCTTCCTGGTCAAGCGAAACCCCTAGTGACTGACCTTTCTCGACTTTTCTGGAGACGTTAATAAATGCTTTCTGATAAACTGCGTTGTTAGTAGTTTCGATAATTATATTTAATGCATCAAGTATTGAAACTCCAGCACCAATAAGGATTGCAAGCGTCCGGGTAGAGTCAACGAGAGAGGAAATTTTGATTACTTTCCCCATTACCGGAATTCTCAAAGAAAAGCTATCATAGAGTTCTTTGCCTTCTTTTGTGGCGAAATATTTTTTAAGAAAAAACCAACCTCCAAAAACCGCTAAAATGATAAGCGGCCAAAATTTAGTTGAGAATGATGAGATCGCAATTAAAAGTTTAGTCGTCCATGGTAGCTCAATATTAAAATCTTCATAAAGTCCAAGTAGTTTGGGAATGACAAAAGTAATCATGACAAACATAACCCCGATCATGGCGACTACAACTATTATTGGATAGACTAGCGCTCCTTTAAGGCGGCTTTTGAACTCTCTTTCTTTTTCTAAGTTATCAGCTAAACGCAAAAGGATTTCACCAAGTTTCCCAGAGGCCTCTCCCGATTTAACTAAAGCAATATAAAGATTGGAAAAAGAGCTTGGATATTTTTTGAGGGCTGATGAAAATGGCTCACCGGCTTTAATCGACGAGTCAATATCATTAATCATTTTTTTTAAACTTAATTTAGTCAGTTGTTTCTTTAATATGTCAAGTGAGTCAATTAGAGTAAGTCCAGCATTAAGCATGATCGCAATTTGTCTTGTAAAGTCAACTACTTCATTAAAAGTAATTGTCTGATTAAGAAAAGCAAAAAAATCAGTACTTTCTTCTTTCACTTCTTTGACTGAAATGGGAAAATAGTCATTCTTTTGAAGGTAATCAATAACAGCAGCTGAAGAAGCTGCTTCAATTTGCCGCTCAACTGTTTTTGTTCCTTTTAAAGCCTTGTATTTGAAAAACATAGTATTATAACTTGGAAGTTGGAAGCTTGGTCTGAAAACGGGTTAAGATATTTGAAAATAGAAATTTGGTAAAACCATCTTCCAGCTTCAATTTTTTTAACTCGCTTCTAAACCTATTGCCTAACTTCTTATTAAACTCTATTTATCTTAATAAACCTCTCTAATTCCTTTGGTCTTATAGCGTATGAATACGCTGTCTCTTTTGTAATCATGCCTGCTCGATGTAAACTAAGTAGATGTTTTTCAAAAAGCAGCATTCCCTCGCCCTCAGTTGTCTCAAGAATATTGCTGATTAGATATGTCTTACCTTCACGTATTGTGGTTGCAACCGCGGTATTATTAACCAAAATTTCAACCGCAGGAACTCGATCAATTTTATTTTGCCTTGGTAGTAATCTTTGAGTGATAACCATCCGCAGAACCGTCGAGAGTTGATTTTTGACTTGATTTTGCTGATGAGGCGGAAAAATATCAATAATACGATCTATAGACTCTGGAGCTGAATTAGTATGTAAGGTTGAGAACACTAAATGACCAGTTTCGGCAGCAGTCAAGGCAAGTGAAATCGTATCAAAATCTCGCATCTCTCCAACCAGAATCACATCAGGATCCTCACGGAGGGCAGATTTCAGTGCCATTGGCCATGAATGAGTATCTTGGTGAAGCTCCCGCTGGGAAATGATTGATTTTGACTTTGGATAGACATATTCAACGGGGTCTTCAACCGTAATTATATGTTTTGCATATTTATTATTAATCTCATTTATTATGGCCGCAAGTGTAGTAGATTTACCTTCTCCAGTTGGTCCGGTTAAAAGGACTAAGCCTTGCCTAAAATCGACGCATTGTTTTAAAAACGCTGGAATATTTAGTTCCTCTATAGTCCTTATCCGTGACGGAATAAGTCTGAAACTTCCGCATAATGAGCCTTGAGCAAAATACATGTTAATCCTGAAGCGGTAATCAGAATACGCATATGCTATATCCATCTCCCGATTTGCTAAAAGGCTTTCTTTTTGCTCATCGTTTAAAATGGAAAGTAGCATTTTTGTCGATTCCTCTTCAGCGACCATCTGCAATGTCGTCATCTGATAAAGCTCGCCAGATACTCTAATAGTTGGATAATATTTTGGCAACAAATGAAGATCTGAGGCGTTTTTATCAATCACCAACTGTAATAGTTTATGTAAATCCATAATAAAATACCAAATACTAAATTCTAATTACTAACAACCCAGCCTGCCGGCAGGCAAATAATAACTAAATCTTAAATACTAAACTGTTTAGTATTTAGAATTTTTACGTTTCTGCGACTCTAAGCACTTCTTCAATAGTAGTGACTCCGTCTAAAACTTTCAAGTATCCATCTTGTTTCATCATAATCAATCCTTCTTTTCGGGCCTGCTCTTCAATCTCCTTGCCTGATGATGACTGAATCACCATCCGGTTAATAGTTGATGTTATTTTTAATACTTCAAAAATTGCAATTCGACCAAGATAACCGGTCTGATTACAACGATTACAGCCAGTACCCCGAGCCAACTTAATTGGCTTAGATTGATAAATCTTGGGGAGCAATGGACCCAAAACTAACTTGACATTATCTTGAACCTTTGTTATTGGCTCATAAAAAGTTTTACAGTCAGGGCATATCTGGCGGCAAATGCGCTGAGCAACGACAGCGGCAAGGACTGAGGCAATCAGAAAATTTTCCGCTCCTAAATCTATCAATCTTGGAATTGCCGTCGACGCATCATTTGTGTGGAGGGTAGAGAAAACCAAGTGTCCAGTTAAGGCGGCTTGGATTGCAAGCTGAGTCGTCTCTCTGTCTCTTACCTCACCTACTAAAATTATATTCGGATCTTGGCGAAGAAACGCTCTTAAACCATTGGCAAATGTAAGCCCAGCGGCTGGGTTAGTCTGGACTTGGTTAATACCTGGAATCTGGTACTCAACCGGGTCCTCCAAAGTTGATATGTTGACGCTTGGCTTATTTAATCTCGATAAAATTGAATAGAGAGTCGTAGTTTTTCCCGAGCCTGTTGGACCTGTTATTAGTATAATTCCATATGGCTTTGTAATTGCCTCTTCAATATCTTTAAGTTGCGGACCTTTAAGACCCAAATCAAGAAGACTTGGAATTCCACCCGTTTTTTTAAGTAATCTCATGACTATTTTTTCACCATTGACTGTTGGTAGTGTAGAGACTCTTAAATCTACCTCTTCGTCTTGAATTTTAAAAGTAAAGCGGCCGTCTTGAGGCACTCGTTTTTCATCAATTTTCATTTCAGATAGAATTTTTATCCTTGAAATAAGAGCATCGTGAATTGATTTCGGGAGGGAAAGCTTCTCATGAAGAATTCCATCTATTCTATATCTGACCTTGGTTCTTGCTTCTTCTGGCTCAATATGAATATCAGATGCTCGGCTTTTTATTGCAAACTCAAGAATTGTTGAAACAATTTTAGCGATCGGTGCTTCTTGGATTGATCCTCGGGTTAACTCTAATTTTTTCATTGAGTCAGCCGGTGAATATTCCTTTAAAGCATCTCTCACTTCAGGTGACAGGCCTTGACTATAAGCCATGTCAATCATTTTGCTGATTTGAGATGCTTCGGCTAGCGCAAGAATTATTTTTTTTCCCGTTTTCTTTTCCAAGAAATCGATTATTGAGGTGTTTAATGGATCAGTAGTACCTAAAAATATTGACCCCTCCTTTAAATTATATTGATAAGGAATAATTTGATATCTTCGGGCAATAGATTCGGGAATAAAACCAACCGCTTGAGAATCAATAGGTGAATTTGCCAAATCTACATACGGGAATCCTAAAATTTGGGAAACGGCCTTTATAACCTCTATCTTCGGTACAGCTGAATACTGATATAGATACTTATCAATCCCCATGTCTTTTTTAAGACTTTCTACTTCAAATCTGTCTGATTCTGCGTCTGTAATTTGATTATTTATCACCAACTGGTCAAGCAAGGCCTTCGGTATGAGATTCATACTATAAATAAAATCCTAAATTCTAAATACTAATAACCAAACAAATACTAAGCCCTAAATATAAAACTGTTTAGTATTTAAGATTTAGAATTTTTTATTTTTACTGTCTATTTTAAATATAGTTAGATATTTGATAAAATGCAATCATAACCATCATATGATCCCACTACTTCTCGTCACAAACGATAATAAAAAGTTAAAAGATTTTTTAACAACTGTAAAAAATAAAGATGATATTTTTTTTGAAATAACTCCTGAAAAAACTGAATATTCTATAAACGAGATCAAGAATATAATTTCGGAAACCAAGATTTTTTATCGTCAGAAAAGGCTTTATTATCTTCCAAATTTTCATATATCTTCACTTCCAGCTCAAAATGCATTTTTAAAAATTCTTGAGGAGCCGCCCTCCAACGTACAGATAATTTTGACAACCAATACTGTAGAAAAACTTCTACCTACAGTAGTTTCACGATGTAAGGTAATTAATTTAACACGCAAAACTTTAAAAGAAGATGGGGAGGTGGAAAGCTTGTTAGAAAATTTTATAAAAGAAAAAGATAGAAGTATTTTTAACAAAAAACCATTCAATAAAGTAGACAAAGAAAGTGTCGATTTACTGATTGACCGGATTATTAATTTTTTTCGAAAAAGATTATTACTAGATTGCGCATCGGGAGAAATTATTAAAGAAATCATTCGGCTAAAATCCTTAATTGCTAATAATAATCTTAACCCGCAGCTAACAATCGATCACATCTTGATTTACATAATGAAAAGATATACTATAAATTAATTAACCTAATTGATCTAATTATTCTAATTGACCTAAACAATAACCAATTACCAATTGGGATTTGATATTTTTTTAGGTTAATTAGGTAAATTAGAAATTATATGAAGCGTGCTTTTACTTTAATTGAGTTGTTGGTAGTCATTGCTATTATTGGTTCTTTATCCGCCATGTTGCTACCTAACTTTATGGGTGCTCGTGAGCGCGCGCGCGATAGTCAGAGAAAATCAGATTTAAAACAGATTCAGAAAGCTTTGGAAATGTATAAACAAGATCAATCTCCACCCGCCTTCCTCTCGCAGGGTGCAGGTAATAGTTTTCCGATATCGGCAGGAGCTTGTTGGTCAAGCGGTAGTTGCTCTGGCAACATCTACATGAATAAGTTTCCTGATGATCCAATCTCTGAAAATCAATATTATTACAGTGTCAATAACAGTGCTTTAACTTATACCATTTGCACTTGCTTGGAAAATGAAGCTGATCCTGATAAAGCATCTGATTGTGCAGTATGCAGTACTTGTACTACAGGTCCTTGTTATACAGTTAAAGAGCCTTAATTAATAATCAATAAAATAAATTCAATGAAAATTAAAAAAAGCTTTACCTTGCTTGAGATGTTGGTCGTCATAGGAATTATTGCTGTCCTAGTATCGGTTGGAATCTCATCGTATTCAACAGTTCAAAAAAAAGCCAGAGACGCCAAAAGAAAGAGTGATTTAAAAACAATTCAAAGTGCAATGGAGCAGTATTATTCAATATGCGGATACGAGTATCCGGCTTCACTGGGCACTAATATTTATTGCGCTAGCCCAACTATTGGCATTATGCCTGTCGTACCAAATGACCCTAAGACAATTACTCCTTATCCTTGTAGTCCCTGCTCTACAGCGGCCTATACTGTTTGTACAACGCTTGAATCTGAAACTCCAAGCAATTATTGTATTTCGAACCAACAATAATGAAAAAGTCATTTACCCTTATTGAAATTCTCGTCGTTTCAACAATAATCGCTCTTTTAGCTGCGGCAGCCTCGCTTTCGTATTCTCAGTTAAGCAAGCAATCTCGAGACGCCAAGCGGAAAACTGACATTGAGCAAGTAAGAGCGGCCCTTGAGATGTATCGAAGTAATGAGGATGCTTATCCTGTAGGATCAAATTGGGGTACAACATTAAACGTTTTATCCTCGCCAACCATTTATATCCAATCTTTACCAAGTGATCCAAAAAATCCGACCTTTACTTATTATTACACAAGTTCAGACGGCACAGACTACACATTGGCAACCCATTTGGAGACAGATACTGTAACATGTCAATCTCTGGCTACTCAATGCGTCAGTAATTGCACATATTGTGCTGGACCATATGGTGAAAAATAAATTTGGCTTCACAATAATTGAATTGCTCATCTCGATTTCGATTATACTCATATTTTCAGGTATTAGCTTGCCTTACTACAATAAGTATAGCCAGGAAATTAAACTACAAAATGAGGTAAAGAAATTGATCAGCGTGATTGAGCTGGCGAAAAAAAAGGCCATATCTTCTGACTTGTACCAAAGCTGCGATAACTTTTCCGGCTACAAAATAATCATCAACGCTGATAACTATTCTTTTCGGTTTGGGTGCGCTGGTGTTTATCAAAACGTCCAAACCTATAACTTTCCGACTAATATTAGTGTTATTTCAGGAACAGGAAATTTTACTTTTAAGCCTCTAGGAATAGGTACAAATATAGCGATTGGAGCCATCCGGCTAAAGAATTCTAGTCTTAATCAATGCCTTGAAATATCTATTACTACTAATGGAATTTTAGAAACCGGCAACATCGATAGCTGTCTATAATTTTATATATTGAATTTTATGAAGATCAAATTAGGGTTTTCTTTGATTGAAGTATTGGTTTTTGTGACCATCCTCTCGCTTTTTTTTGTTGCGGCCATGGCAATTGCAACCTATTCACTAAGAAATATGAAAATCAACCAACATAAAATACTCGCTTCACATTACACCGAAGAGGGACTTGAATGGGTACGATCAGAAAAGGAAGATGATTGGGGTCAATTCACAGATCGGGGAGCAACAGGTACGGGCATAACCTATTGTTTAATTGGTCTAAATTGGTCAACGGCTACAGAGTGTGGAACAAATTTTGAACTTGGAATACCTCCAATTTTTAAGAGGGAAGTAAATCTAATTAATCAGGTGGGAAACCCTGTAACTCAGGTCAATGTAACAATGGCGGTATCTTGGATTGAAGGCGGAACCACGCTTTCAATACCAATAAATACGACTTTGAAAGTTTTAGAGTAATTAAATGAAAAAAAAGACTGGATTTACACTGATTGAAATGTTAGTCGTAATCGGAGTAGTAATTCTTGTAGTCCCTTCAATCTTTGTAATTATTTTCGGAATAATGAGAGAGCAGACTAAAATTTACCGGCTTTCAATAATAAAAAAAGAGGGCGATTTTATCCTAAACAATATCTCAAATTTAATAAAAAGTAGGGCAATCACAATTCATTCTGCTAATCCACCTACTGAGATTAATCAGGTCTGCGCTATATCAGACGATGAGTTTACTTCGTCTAATGACCGCATATTCTTCACTGATCCTGAAAATAATTGGTTCCGTATCCTCTGGTCATCAAACGTTATAGCATCCTATTCTTCTTTTACCGCTTCTTCAGTCAACCTAAACTCAAGCAATGCAATTATTGAGAATTTTTCGATCGGCTGTGAAAGGGCTTCGACCTATTCGGGGCCGACCGTCTCTATTTCATTTGAAATTTGCTACAAAACATCCCTTGGAAGCTGTACCTCAACACGCCCTGAAGAGACGGCGACCATGTATTATCAGACAAAAATCAAGCTTAGAAACTATTGATTTTTTAGATACTTGATACTCACCATCAAATACTTTATATTGTAATTATGGCTGATAATAATTTTTGTATTGATATAGGCGAAAAATATACTAAAGTAAGCGATGCTAAAAAAGTTGATGACACCCTTCAGATAAATGCACTTGGAAAAATCGATACTGGTACAAGTTTTTATATTTCCGATCTTGAAAAAAGCGCTGAAGAGCATGCTCTTGAAATTAAAAAGCTTGTTAACTCACTTAAAATTACAAAAAAAAATGTCAACGTGGTTGTACCTGGAAGTTTTACATACAGTCAAATACTTGTCATGCCTCAATTAAATGAAAAAGAGTTAGTATCAGCAATCAAATATCAAGCTGATCAATTTATTCCTATGCCGATTGAAGAGACGAATATCGACCTTGAGATAATAGAAGAATTAAAGACCGAAAAGAAGCTTTTGATTTTAATTGTGGCGGCGCCCAAAAAATTGATCGAAAAAATTCAAACCACCATTGAATATGCGGGCTTTATTCCTGAGTCTATAGAAAACGAATTAAGCGCCTCATCCAGATTAATAAGCCAATTTAATAAGAAATTTTTCCTACCCGATCAAGGAGGAGTGATGGTTGCAAATTTTGGACTTAATTCAACTACACTTGCCTATTTTGACCCAATTAGTTCTAACATTAAAGAAAGTCATAATTTTTCGGTAGGTTATCATCTTTTTTTGAAAGAGATCAGTGTTAACGCGGATACTGATGAAAAAAAATCATTAGAAATATTACGGGTTTTCGATAATAAAAGTAATTCTACATATCCAGTTGAGAAAATTACCGGTCCGTTGATCCGCGAATTTACATCCGAAGTCAAGCGCTTTGTAGCCGATAAAAAGATTTCTGTTATTTATATTTTTAACCAAATATTTTTGTTCCCTGCCTTATGTAGCTTTGTGACTCAGACCGTAGGAATTCCAACTAAAATACTTGATCCTTATCCGTTTATAATAAAAACTCCAACCGCTGATGCAGCTAAATTTGAGCTTTCTTTGTATGCTTCTAGCTTTGGAGGTAATTTAAGATAAACTCATGCAAAAAACAAAGATAAATTTAATAATCAGTCGTGAAGACTATCAAAAATATGAAGGTTTTTTTTATTCTTTAAAAATACTTATTTTTATTTTAATTTTTATCTTCTTAGTTATATTTGTGAGTTTTTTTATAATTCTAAATAATGAAAATAAGGTTTTTAATAGATTGACAGATCAAAAAAAATTTTATTTAACCGCCTTACAGGAAAAAAAAGGCGATGAGGCTAAAATTTTTTACATGCAAAAAAAATATGCCGACTTAAAGACTTTCTTGAAAGATGATGCTTTCTCGGCACCATACTACAAATTGCTAACTTCCGCTTTGAAAGAAAGTACTGAATCTTCCAATCTTGAATCATTTGAAATAAATAAAGATCGAAAAGTAGCTTTTACAATTGCGTTTACTGGATTTCCTCAACTGGTAAACTTTTTTAAGTTTATTGAGTCTGAAACTTTTATAAAAAATTTTGAAAATATATCTTTAAAAAGCTTTTCCGTTATCGGTAATGTTGAAAAGAAAGAAAACTATGAATTAAGTTTTATTGGAAAATTTATTCAATTAAAGGAGGGCGATTATGAGTAAAAAAAGAGTTAAGCCTTATATATTTCAACTTGTTAAAAAAAACGTTCTTTATATTGCCACTAACGTAATTTTGATTATCTTAATTGGAGTTGTTTTAAAGATTGGTATTGATAAAAACCTTAGTATGAAGCAAAAAAATTTAGTATTAACGGCCGAAGTACAGGAACTTCAAACAAAATATGATCTTCTTAATACTAAAGTCCCATCCTCTGAAGTTTTAGAAGAAAACATTCATTTTTTAAATAGCTTAATCCCTAACTCTGAAGATTATTTTTCTATAATTTATTCACTTGATAAGCTTTCACAAAAAACAGGATTTATAGTCACTTCATACACTATTGATATGAATAAATCTACCTCAACAAAATTAAGGCTTTCAATCACAGGATCAGGTGATACAACTACTTTTATGAACTTTTTGGAAAAATATAATTATTTTGGGGATAGACTAATTACTTCTGATAAGATCGAATTAAATCCACAGATTTCTGGGGAAATAAAAATTGATTTATCATTTTATAATAAAAAAAATACCCTTGATTATGGAAGTAAATTTGATGTAGATGAAAAAACAATTGAAGAAATAACAAAACTTAAAGAAAAGGTTGAATATTCTTACAAAGATTCAGGTGAAGAAGTAGTAGATACCTCATATCCAAGGAAATCAAATCCTTTTTAAAGCTTTTTTTTAATGTCTTTATTTTTAAGAAGTTTTCCGAGACCTTCTGAAATTATTGCTCCTTTATTAGTCCAATATTCAAATCTTTCTTTTTTGAGCTCAAAGGCTACTGGATCAACGTTTGGATTATAGGCTCCGAGTGCCTCAATATAGTCGCCATCTGCTTTATATCTACGATCGACGGCCACAATTTTAAATGTGTGATAGCCTTTTTTTCCAATTTTAAATAGTCTTAATGTTGTTGCCATAAGAGTTCATGATATCATAGCGAATCTAAATTTTCAAAAGCATTATTGGCCGCTTTCTCCTCAGCTTCTTTTTTTGACATAGCAACCCCTAGTCCTAAGCGCTTATTATTAAAGTAAACCCCTATCTTAAAAACCCTCTTGTGCTCAGGCCCTTTCTCCTCAAGTACTTTGTAAGTTGGCGTCATCTTATATCTTCCCTGAATTATTTCCTGCAATTTGCTCTTTGCTGATAAATAGAGATCGTTTTTAACAATATAATCAAGCTTGTCTTTAAATAAAAAATCGCACACAAATTTATAGGCTTTTTCAAAACTCTGGTCTAAAAATATAGCCCCTATCAGCGCTTCGAAACAATCCGCTAACATATTGTGGTTATCTTTACCTCCACCTTTTATTTCGCCGCGGGAAAGCATCAGATACTCGTTTAATCCTAAATTTGCGGACGCCTCCGCTAAGCTCTCCGTTTTAACTATCGCCGACTTTATCTCAGTATAGTCTCCCTCTTTGAGCTTAGGATAATTTTTAAATAGATAAACTGAGGTTATGAGGGATAAAACACTGTCACCTAAGAATTCGAGCCTTTCATTTGAAGGAAGCTTAAAACTTTTGTGCTCATTAAGATAAGATCTATGAATAAACACATTTTCTAATAGATCCCTATTTTTAAAAGTTATGTTTATTTTTTTCTCAAGAGGCGTAAATTTGTTTGTCATAAGATTTTTAAGACTTAATTGATTCATTATAAATCTTTCCTAAAACCGCATTTACAAATGCATAAGCTTTATTACTTCCCATTTCGCGCGCAAGATCTACGGCCTCATTTATAATCACTTTTGGCGGCTCTTTTTTTTCTATTATGAGCTCATATACAGCCAAACTCAATATGGCAAGATCTACTTTTGCAATTTTATCGATTGGAAATTTTGGTGCGTGCTTCTTAATCGCTTCTTCTATTGTTTGTTGATTTTTAACAATAAGCGTTGTTTTAGCATCGAGTTTATTTTGCTTTGCAAAACCTAAAGAAAAAAGTTCTTGAACAATTTTTACCCGGGCGTTGTGTCGAGGATCCATATTTTTTAGACGATAGAAATTAGTAAATGGAGGATGGTTCCATCCTCAAATAACCATCCCCAATCTTCTACTATCTACCGTCTATTTATTACAATACTTACACATCCTGTGGGGGAGCTTGGTTTTACTGCAATTTTTACATTTAACCAATTTTGGCAGTGACTTTGCATTAGATCCATTTCTTTTGCCAGTCCTTCGGGTCGAAAATTTACGTTTTGGTAGTGGAGCCATACGACAAGTGACTAGTGACTAGTGACTAGTGATTAGTTACTAGTTACTTTTAATTTATAAATTAGAGAAAAGTATAACAGATTAATTACCTCTTGACAAACATAAAAGAAATATCTTATATTTAAATTATATGAAAAACTTCAAGGGTTTCACTCTTATTGAGCTTCTAATTGTGATCGCATTGCTTGGTGCTCTTGCAGTCGGGCTACTTGCCGCGCTTGACCCTTTTGAGCAATTGAAAAAGGGTACAGATACTGGCGTAAGAAACACAGTGTCTGAAGTTCAAGGTGCAATTATTCGATACTATGGTATAAAAAATATGATGCCTTGGTGTTCTGAGCTAGCTGCAGATGGCAGTTGTGCAACGTTTAGAGACACAGCCGCTCCTGCTGGGACACAAATATCATTATTACCAAATACTATTGCAGAAGTTATTACAACCGGTGAACTAAAATCAGACTTCGAGGATTTAGCAGGTGATGCAACTTTGGCAAAGATATTCGTCACAGGAGATGACGCAACGGCAACAGTAGCAGTGTGTTACAGACCAACCTCAAAGTCATTTTTAGCAGATCCTAATAGCAAATATGACGCATCAGGGGTTGAAACTGTTTGTGCGGTTGGCAACCTGGCCACATGTTTTTGGTGCGTAAAGTAAGTCAAACATAATTAATAAGGAGGCGGCGAATGCTGCCTCCTTTTTTTATAAAATGTATTATATTTATAATATGAAAAAGAAAGGGCTTGCCCTGAGCTCGCCGAAGGGGTTTACTTTAATTGAATTAATTATTGTCATTGTTATCCTAGGGATCCTTGCTGCCTTAATTTCTGGTAATTTTATTACTTCTCTTAAAAAGGGTAGAGACGCCCGGCGAAAAGGGGATCTTGAGCAGATTAAGCGCGCACTTGAGATGTATTATGAAGATAAACGAGCATACCCGGCTGAACTTACTGTTAATGAACCACTTACCGACCCAGACTCAACTAAAATATACATGCAAAAAATCCCCGGCGACCCAATTACCGGACTAAGTTATGGATATGAAGTTGAGACTGGTGGGACATATTATCGACTGTACGCCTGCCTTGAAAATAAACAACAAATTTTACCCTATATAAGCCCACTTAATATGACCATCATCTATCCTTGTACAAATACTTGTAAAGATCAAGCCGGAACTGCATATCAATGTGTATGGGGGACATCAAGCACTAATGAAAGTCCTTAATTATTCATATTTAGCTTGAAGTTGAGCTTTAAGATCGATTGCGTCTTGAAAATTAGGTTTAAGATTTAATGCTTCGTCTACTGACTCAAATGATTTTGCAATATACAAATTCTTATCCTTAATGTTTTTTTGAGCGTCAGCCATAATTGAGTAAAATACAGCAAGACTGTATGGAATTTTTGGGTCAGTAGGCGAGAGCGCTTGCGCTTTCATTAACGCTTCAATTCCCATTTCAAGCTCATTCTGATTTAGGTCTACTAAATAAAACAAATATTTATTTTTAGCTCGGGTTTTCCAATATAATGCATTTTTAGGCGAGCTCTTTAGACTTTTCAAATTGTAAAATTCAGACGCTTCCATAAATTTTTTGGCCAAGTCAGGATTTTTTTGATACGATGCAATTCCTGAGAGATACGCCAAGGAATACGAAAATTTGTCCTCATACGCCGTCTCTCGCCGAAGATTGATTGCTTTTTCATAAAGACCAGCCGCTTTTTGAAAATCATTAACTTTTGGATTCGAATACCCAATTGCCCTTGCATAATAATAGTCAGCCATAAAATATACAGAAATCGAAAATATGATATAAATCTCAAAGACGGTATAAAAAATAATCAAAAGCCATTGCATCCTGTTTAATTCATGAAAATCAAATTTAGAGTTTTTTTCATCGTTACTTGCGAATTGGGTAAAAATAATTGCCGGAATTAAGTAGAAAAATAAATTAATTGTCGTTGTCGAAAAACCAACGAAGTTAGTAATCAGAATCGTTAAGTACGCAAGACTTAAAGTTACTACAAGCAACTGCTTGTTTAATTTTTCCTTTAATAAATCACTTTTTTGGTAATCTTTTTTAGATTTTGGATTTTGATATTTATTTGATATTTGATATTTGATATTTGATATTTTAAAGGCATAAAATAAAAAACCTCCTATAAGTACCATGTACGCGATGAGGCCTGTAAAGCCTGTTGTTGCAAAATAGTTTAGATACTCATTATGGGCTTTGTTATAAAGATAGTCCCATTCGCTCGTTAAATTATGAGCAACTGGCCTTACAAAATAATAACTAAATGCAAAAGTTTCAAGCCCCGTCCCAAATAACGGGTATTTAAATCCAAGATCAATTGCTCCCTTCCAGACAATTTTTCTGATATCTAAAGAGTCCGTCACTCCTAAATTAGTATCTGAATTATCTAAGACAGTTTTGTTTTGATTTTTTTTATTTGTGATTTGATATTCATTTGTTATTTGTGATTTGAGATTTGACATTGATAACAAGTTGTCTATTTTATCGATTCCTGTTTTAAAAAATAAAATTGGGAAAACTGTAATTACCAACAAAGTAATTAATGCTTTCCTAAATCCCTTTTTAATAAAAATGTAGTGATAGATTGAATAAATGAGTAGGCCGACGAGGACTGCTCCAAAGGCCGAGCGGGATCGGGAGAATAAAATGCAGGAGAAATTGAGGGCTAAGTATAGAGTATTCAGTATAAAGTATTTAGTATTTTTTAAATTCTTAATAAAAAAATATAGGGCGATGAAAAAATTAATTGCGAGGAATGCTCCTAGCCAGTTAGGCTGACCAATTGTTGAAAACATCCGGGCAGCGGGATCAAATATATTAGTCTCTTTTGACCAGCATGAATTGTTAAACTGTTTCGTGATTACAAAACAAGTCATGTCATGACCTAATCTTCCAGGAATCCCCCAAAGCATAACCAATAAAGAGGAGAGAAGCGATGTCTTTAAAAGACCGTTTATATTGATTGAATTTGAAATAAACCCGTAATATAAAAGAATATAACTTATAATTGAAATTAAGCCTCCGTTGAATCGACCATAGTAACCAAAAAAAGAAGTTGATTTATCGATCGAAAAAAAGTAAGAGGCTACGAGACTTAATAAAAACAATCCTATTGGTATGTCTAGGGAAGATTTTTTGAGTATAATTTTTTTATTAACGATTGATTTTAGAACCCAAAAAAACACGATAAGTGAAGTAAATAAATAGATAAATAACATTTTGTTAAATTCAAAAAGCTCTGAAGTAACCGGAATCATGATAAGAGGCGTGAAAAGAAAAAGAGAGTAATATAAGTACTTTATAACTTTGTCAAACATAATGATAAATTTAATTGATGTGATCAAAAAAATCAAGCTTCCTTTTTTGCATAATTTCGAAATTTACTTCGACCTTGGTACCTCGGTCACAAAAATTGCAATAAGAGATAAGGGCGTAATTTTGCGTGAGGCAACATATCTTGGAATAAATCAAAAAGTTAAAGAATACCTATTTTTTGGACAGGAAGCTAAATCAATCGTCGGCAAGACCCCGGATTTTATAAAAATTATTAGACCAGTCGTCGCTGGCGTTATTTCTGATTTTGACGCTGAAGTTGCCTTGTTATCAAAATTCCTTGAGCGGTCTGCGTATTTGTATTTTTCAAATAATTGGATAAAGCCAACCCTTAGGGGGATCGCATCAGTACCAAGTAATGCGACTGAAATTGAGCAAAAAGCGGTTGAAGAGGCGCTTTATAAAATCGGTATGTCACAAGTAATTCTGGTCGAAAAACCCCTTGCAACAGCCGCGGGATGTGACTTAAACGTTTTTTCTCACCAGCCAACGCTTATTGCTGATTTGGGCGGAGGATTGATCGAGCTTTCAATAGTTGGTAGCGGTGGAATTGTATCTCAAAAAACTTTAAAGAATGCGGGTGATCATATGAATAAAATTATTTATAACTACATTTATTTGAAATATGGAATAATTTTGGGAGACGCCAGTTGCGAGAATTTAAAAATCTCTCTGCTGAATTTTACCAACGAAGAGAAAATTTTAACAATCCGCGGAAAGTCACTTGAGTCAGGCTTACCTAAAACTGTCAGAGTAAAAAGCTCAGATATTAAAGAAGCACTCCTTACCTCTTTTAATTCAATCGTTGATAGTATAAAAGAGCTTATTGAATCCTCACCTCCTGAAATTGTTGATGAAGTATTACAAAGAGGGATCATTTTAACTGGAGGCCTCTCTAAAATTCCAGGGCTTGATAAATTCATCGCAGAAGACATAAAAATTGATGTTATTATTAACCCAAATTCCGAGTGGGCAACCGTCTCGGGGCTCATGAAATTAGGAGCTAACGAAGAACAATTAGAGAAGTTGATAATAAGATAATTATTGTTGTTGATTTTTATATATTCTTCGTATAAAATTGAATTCTGCTAGTTTTTGTTTGCGGTACTTTGAAAATTTGAGACAGTATTGTTTTTCTTTGCCAATTTTTAAATTCATTTAGTCTTGGTAAACGGGTTAGGATCCCACCCGACGATGTCGATGGTGGGAAAACTTTTTAATTTTTTTAAGAGTTTGATCCTGGCTCAGGATGAATGTTGGCGGCGTGCCTGAGATATGCAAGTCGAACGTAGCCCCGGACGCAAGTCTAGGGCAGTGGCGGACGGCTGAGTAACACATAGGAATCTACCCCAAAATAAGGAATAGCTCGTCGAAAGACGGGGTAATACCTCATGATCCCGCTCATAGCGCAAGCTTCTGAGCGGGTAAAGTACGTAACTGTACGTTTTGGGATGTGCCTGTGGCTTATCAGGTTGTTGGTAGGGTAACGGCCTACCAAGCCTATGACGAGTAGCTGGTCTTAGAGGATGGACAGCCAGAGGGGGACTGAGACACGGCCCCCACTCCTACGGGAGGCAGCAATCAGGAATAGTCGGCAATGGGCGAAAGCCTGACCGCGCGACGCCGCGTGTAGGATTAAGTTCTAACGAGCGTAAACTACTGTGGTAAGGGAAGAAGTCCCGACTTTGTCGGGATTGACGGTACCTTACTAGAAAGGGGCCGCTAACTGCGTGCCAGAAGCGTCGGTAATACGTGGGCCCCGAACATTATCCGGTTTTACTGGGTGTAAAAAGTAGTGTAGGTGTTCTGTTAAGTTTTGTTTCAAATTCTACGGCCTAACCGTAGACAGGGGCAAAATACTAACAGAATAGAGTTTTCTTTAGGGAGATTGGAACTCAGGGAGGAGTAGTGAAATGCGTTGATACCCTGGGGAACACCAGTGGCGAAAGCGAATCTCTGGAAGATAACTGACACTGAGACACGAAAGCTAGGGGAGCGAAGCAGATTAGAGACCTGCGTAGTCCTAGCCGTAAACGCATGCTTGCTAGCCGCATTTTTCAGCCGCAAGGTTGAAGGGTGTAGCGTAGGTAACCCGTTAAGCAAGCCACCTGGGGAGTACGGCCGCAAGGTTGAAACTCAAAGGAATTGGCGGGGAGGCACACAACCAGTGGAACATGTGGTTCAATTCGAAACGAACCGAAGAACCTCACCAGGGTTTGACATAACGATGATCGCCCGCGAAATCGGGCTTTCCGCAAGGACATCGCTACAGGTGCTGCATGGCTGTCGTCAGCTCGTTCCGTGAGGAGTGCCCTTAAGTGGGACAACGAGCGCAACCCCCATCTTGTGTTAAATCTATCACGAGAGACTGCCCTGACTTTTAGTCGGGGAGGAAGGAGGGGCAGACGTCAAGTCAGCATGGTCCTTATACCCTGGGCTACACACATGTTACAATGGGAAGTAACAACGGGCATTGCCAGACGGTAACGTCGAGCAAATCCCTTAAATCTTCCCTCAGTGGGGATTGAGGTCTGCAACCCGACCTCATGAACGCGGAATTGGTAGTAATCGCAGGTCAGCTACACTGCGGTGAATACGTTCTTGCCTCTTGCACACACCGCCCGTCAAGCCAACAAAGTCGGGGACACTTGAATTTCGCATTTATGCGGAAGAGGGTATCGCCGGCGATGGGGGTTAAGTCGTAACAAGGTAACCGTTCTGGAAGGAGCGGTTGGATCACCTCCTTTCTTATTTTTTTCTTAAGAAAAAAATAGGTCTTAACTTTTCATTAAGCAAAGACCTTAAACTTTTCCTAGCCCGTTTATCAGACTAAATTTAAATTAAAGCAGAGTTATTTCGCTTCCTATTTTTGGGAAGTTGAATTCATTTATACCTGTAGTTGGTTTTTCTTCAGTAAAATGTCTCCATATCGAGATTTCAAGAAATCTATTTTCTTTTTTACCTGAAGACCCCGGATAAATAACCAATTCTCCAGGAACTCCTCCAAATAAATTAGATGTATATTTGGCTTCTTTTTGGATATTATTTATCTTTACATTGACGAGATCTCCGTACACATGCTTGCCTTTAAAGTTTTCTTCGGTGATAGTTGTTTTTATATTTCCGTAGTTATCGATATGGCCAATAAAGTGCCCGACTAAGTCAGGTATTATGCCGCTGCTCACTTCCTCAAGCTCAAGCTCATCTTCCATATAATCCATCAAATGAGCCGAAATTCTAGAAAATAAATCTCTTGAGTGAAATTGCCCTTTTTCATTAATTCCTTTATATTCATAAACCTCATCGATTTGATTTTTTATCATAGAAAAATTAAATCCCGCGTTAGGTCCAAGGAGATAAGTTCCACCAACTGTCCTAACTATTATTGGTTTTGCACCGGCTGCTTTGACTACACTTTGATTAGTATGGAGCCGGGGATCGGTATTTTGAAAAACGACTGTCTCAAGTGGTTGGCCGTACCTATTTATATCTTCAAGAATCTGTGAAATTAAAAAACTAGTGTGAATTGTTGATGGAGTTGAAGCGACAAAACTTATATTGGATAATGATCCGTTTTTAAGATATCCCTCAACGGCTATTTTTATTTCTTGGCAAGGCAAGGTGTCTCCCGCCCAATCAGCAATAACAATTAATTTTTTCATAAAAAATTTAATCGAATTTCTTTAAAATCGTTTGGCTCACATCATCTAGAGTAATAATTCCTTCTATTTGTTTTTTTTGATCAATAAGAGGAAGCGCGTACAATTTATATTTGAGCATTTTTTTCACCGCTATTTCAACAGGGGTAGTTAAGTGAACGACGATGACGTTTTGAGTCATGAATTTATATATCGGAGTGTCCTCGCTCTGAAGCATTAATTCGTGTTGGCTGATTACGCCTACCATTTCATTTTTTTTATTAACTACATAAATATAATCAAGGGATGAAAAATCCACCGTCTTAGTTTTTATTGCTTTTATAGTGTCTCTGACTGTGTCCTCTGAACTAACCGTTAAAAACTCCGTTGTTATTAAGCCGCCAATTGGATTTTTGGCAAAAGTCATTAATTTCAAAATTTGCGTTTTTATATTTTGCTCAAGAAGGGCAATGATATCTTCTCTTTTTTTTGGAGAAAGGGTTAATAATACGTCGACTGCCTCATCAGGATCAATATATGAGATCAGTCTCGCCGCTTTATCATTATGAAAGTTTTTGAAAAGCGACGTTTGGTAGCTTATATTTAAGTTACTTATTACCTCGGCAGCTTTTTGTGTATCAAGGATTTTCAAAAACTTCCGGGCGTTAATAACATTTGTTTTTTCAAGGTAATCAGCCAGATCTTCAGGTCGGATTTTTTCAAGTTTTTCTTCTCTTTTTTTGAGCTTTACTTGACCTCGTATTAGCTCAAGCGGCTGAATGTCGGCCCAAGATAAGAAATCAGAAGTTAATTTAATATTAAAAAAACGGGCTACTCTATACGGTAAATCGCCACCAATTTGGAGCCTTCTAAAAAGTCCCATGACTCCAACGTCAACCCCTGAGATGGTCAAGTTTTCTTGGCTGTGAATTGCAACGTCATTAACCCGGACTATTTTATTTCCCTTGATATCAATTATCTGCTTATCAAGGAGATTTTTTACTAGGTAGAGCTCATTTTCTTCAAGATAGGAAGTTAAGTATTCTTTTTCAATCATAATCACGCTGTTTATTTTCTTAAGATAATCGGTTGAAATAATTAGTTTTTGACCGGCATCGTTTCTTACAACCATTTTTGTAACGATTGGATTTTCGGTGACTAGAAAAATGAAGTCTTCAAGGTGCCCAACTTTAATACCATCCTCAGTGATTACTTTTTTTCTATTGATCTCAGAAAAATAAATCATATCTTGATTATATACACACCGTAGTTCATTTTGCAAAGAAAAATGAACGTACGGAGTGCTATCTCGCTGAAAGATCAAATATAAATTTGCAATTTCATCTGAAAGCGGTTTAACCGAAAATGAAATAAAGTGAGTGTCACTATATTAAAACGTCATTCTGGCAAGCGAACGAGTCGAAGACGAGAAAGCGCGTCCAGAATCATAGCTACAGAAATACGTGGATGCGATGTTAATATTTTAAATCTAAAGTCATTCTCTAATAATAAGGTAGATTGAAAACACTCCGACATCTTTAGTTGGGAAGTTGCCATTTATTGAATAACTACTTGCGATTTTTAAATCTTCAAGTTTTTTCAAACCTGTCGCAGGTAAAGAGATTGCTCCGTTTTTTAATTCCTCGAATGATTTCTTATCCATATATATTGACAGTTCCCCAAAACCAACAGTTTTAGATATTATATCCATAACGTACTTCAATTGACTACTCTCCGTATATGCGCCGGCACCTGATCTTTCTTTATTAAACATATATCTATCATATAGAGTGATTCCTACCCTTGGTTTAACAGTGATTTGTTCGATATGATATGGATTATTAGCTTCTTTTAAATCACTCAACAAAAAGTACATCAGTGGCACATGTTGTGTAGCTACCTGGTCCGAGACAATACCTCCAGCTGTAATTACTTCATACGAAGAGGATAACGTATGTCTACCTAATGCATTTTCTAAACCGGCCGTTTGTGAATCCACTAATACATCCAAATCATTCCATAAAATTTTCTTTGCTGTCTTATAAGTAAAGCCAATATCTGACACATCCATGGCGGAAAATGTAGTTAAACTCTTTTTATTGTTTAAACCAAAACTAATCTCAAAAGTCATAAATTCTCCCATTGATCCGTAATTATCGATTCCAATTTTTTTATAGGCATTAGATATGTCTATATCTTTTCCGTCTCCATAAATATAATGACGCATATTATCAGAAGCCAATCGAGATCCTTGTAAATAAGCCCCTGCGATCGCAATGTTGCCATTAATAAATGCAGAAAATGCTTCTTTTAATGTCACATCTCCCGGATTTTCGTCAATTAGTTTTGTAAGTGAATTATATTTGCTAACGAAGGCAACTTCTGAAATATAATTACCTAAACCCATTGCAGTAAATGATAAAAAAAAGTTATTCGGTGGCTTATATGTGGCTTTTGAATAGAATGTATGAGAAGGCATATAACTTAAGGAATATGAAATAAAAAATGCAAATATAGAAGCACCGATAACCATGGCAAGTATCAAAGTAGTTTTCTTATTTAAACAGAACTTCGAATTTTGGTTAATACTCATTTTTTTAGAATCTTTTACTGCTACTTTGATTATATATTATCGTCTAAGTTTTACCACTTCTGATATATAAAATTGCATTTTCGTGAGATTTAGAAGCATTTATTTCTTCAGAAGAAATGTTTCTTCATAAAAGCTCTACCAGAACCGGATTTAAGATATTTTTCAAAATTAAAGGCAATGCTTTCACTATTAAATGCGAAATATGAAATAAGTTTAACAGGAATTCTATTTTTTGTAGCTTCAATATGGCTATTATTATGTCTTTGTAACCTGTCTTTTAAATTATTAGTGCAACCAATATAAGTTCATTTATCTTTACATCGAAGAGTGTAAACGTAGAGCATATAAAATTATTATAGATGAATTCACTAAAACTTCGTCGACCTAAAGTGGATTTATCTCGCCGTAGCCAAGCCAAATTTCCCCGCCTTCACCCGACTAAGTCGGGTTTCGGCGAGGCGAAGGTGGACCCGGAGGGATTTGAAAACCGAAGGCTGGCCTTCGGCCCCCCCCAACATCCCCGCCTGAGGCGGGGCGCTCTACCACTCAAGTGGTGGTCGCTGAGGGATTTGAACCCCCAACATCTTCGATGTAAACGAAGCGCTCTACCGTTGAGCTAAGCGACCAACTATATTTCTCAAAAAGTAACTCATTTTATCAAATATTCTTAGGCAAGACAATGAATCTATAAGTTTTTCGACAATTTAGATAAAAATATTACTTTATCGTTTATTAAAAGAGTTTAATCAGCAGTCATGAAATAAATATGTTTAGATTGTCATGATGATATAATATCCTCATGGGACCGGAAAAAAGAAAACGTCACCAAAGTGGAAGTGGTGAATTCAAAACCTATCTTAATAATGAGATTGAATCTTATATTCAAAAACGCGCACCAAAATTTATCGATAAGTTAACAAAATTTTCCACTCGTTGGTTTGATGCTCTTGGACTTGAAACCATAGATGGTCAATCAAAGTTTACCGGTAGAAATATGTGCGAGCTTACAACGCTCGCTTTGGCGCACGGCCTAACTATAGCCACACATGGTCATAATGTAGACATTTTTTGTGTCGACTTTACAGTGAAACGCGATCCTAAAACCAACAAAAATCTCAAACATGATAAAAGCCACAGCATTATTGAAATTATGGATAATAATAATGAGGGTTTGGTGGTGGACCCAACTTATCCTCAATTTGACCTGGATTATCTCGGAAAAGTCCTCAGCTTTCCATTTACTAATGTGGCTGAGCTTGAGCAATTTTATCCCGGATCAAATGATGGATTATCGGAGCAAACGTTCCCGATAGAAAATGAAGTTTATGAACAAATATTGTTAGATAGTATATGTCGTCCCCTCACTCGTAAACAGACAAAAAACTTAATCGACGATTATCGTGATATGGTAGCAGTCATGGCTGGACGTAGATATGAGACTTCGTTTCCGCCACATAATGAATGGTTTGATTATCCGGACATTAGTAAATTAATTGACCCAAAGTGGAGTCCACATGCAGAAAAAATACTTTATCCAAATCCTGATCTAGGTCATCTATACAAAACATCGGCCTTAGCCACCACCGATCGCTTTGACCCGAGTGTGATTCAAGGATGGAAAAGTGACAAAAAGATGGTCCTTGATGTTTCCTGTGGACATAACGTTTTACAGCGAGATGTGATCACTACACCAGTCGGGCGCATACCAAATGCTTATGGCATTGACCCATTGCTTAATTTTTTTCCAGGTCTTCCGGGACGGACAATACCTGGTTACGCTGAAGATCTACCGTTTCTAGATAGTATTTTTGACTTAACGTTTTCCATGAGAGCGGTCGGCTGGTATGCCGATACTGCCATAGATTCGAAAAATGCTGTCAAGGAAATGATCAGAGTAACCCGGCCGGGCGGACTGGTTTCAATATTTATCGGCCACAGTGGAGGATTAGATAGCACTGAGAAAATTGACTGGGAAGAAAACCGTCGAAGAATTTTTCTAGCAATTGATGAAGTGAAAAAAACAGATCTTGGCAAAAAAATAAAAGTTGTATATGACTATACACATACAACCACGAAACAAATTAATATCAAACTCTAAATAAATTTTCTACTTCTGAAAGGGGATCTTATTATTTATCCTTATTTTTCAAAACATCTCTGGGCTTGGATCCTTCAGCTGGTCCAAAAATCCCTTTTGCTTCCATTTGATCAAGCATACGCGCCGCGCTAGCATAACCGATTGATAATCTTCTTTGGAGGAGGGCAGTGCTGACTTTTTCCTGATCTTTTACGATCTCAACTGCCCGCTTAAATAAATCTTGCCTGTTGTACGACAGTACCGGCTCAACATACTCATAAAATGCTTCAGGATTTACTGACCTTTCCTCATCCTTTTCACTCTCTTTTTTTAAAAACCCCTGTTCTGTCAAAAGCTTAAAAAGCTGTATCGCTCTGAAATCGCTGATGCTGAATCTTTTCTTTAATTCATGCCTGCTCACTTTGCCCTTCTTTTCGATGAATTGAATTGATTTATTGATGAGGGAGTGATTGGGGAGATAGTCATCTAAATTATAAAAATCATTTTCCAGCTCTTTAAGTCTTTTATCAATTCCTTCTAATTTTTTTAAAACTTCGTCTTTTTTATCTACCACGCTTCAATTATCGTACAGCAAAAAGATAAAGTCAAACAGATGCCGAATTGCCCCTTATAAAACCCTGTATCAGAAGAGTTGTCTTGAGCCAAGCCGAAAGATCAAATTTTAAAAATTACAAATCTTAAACTAAGAAGTTTTTTGAAATAATATACTAAACCTTTTTTCTGGAAACAATGTCCAATCGGGGTTTTCCCAGTTTGTGGTCCAATGATTATTTGTTACTATTTTAAAACCTGTTTCACTTGCTAACTTAGTTATAGTTTTTTCTGATACAGGAAAAAACGGCGGAGTCATATCAAAAATTTTTAGTTTTTCAAAAAAAGAAGCCCAGGAAATAAATTGCTTTTTATTTATATATGGCAAGAGGGTAGAAATCATCGGAAATGATTTTAATATTAAACCAAAATTCTTTTTTAAATATTCAAATGATGTTAATAATAAATAGCCATTGGGTTTTAATATTCTTTGAAACTCAGCCAACAACTCACTTTGATCTTCAATATGCAATAGGGCATCTTTCATATGAATTACATCAAAAGATGCGTTTTTAAAAGGTAATTCTTGGGCTAAAGCTCTGACCCGCTGTTGTCCTTTACTTCTGTCCAAGGCAAATTTGGAGAGGTCCGTTTGGACCATTTGAAGATTTTTCAAACCGGACCAGTATTTTGCAACTTCTCCTGTTCCTGAAGCGACATCAAGAACTCTTGCATGAGTAAATGATTTTGATAAAAAGACGCCAAAAGGTCTCAATACGTATTGTAAATATTTTGCATGAAGATGACTTGTTGAATCATAGTTTAAATAAGGTCCCTTTAATCCATACCTATCTAATAAATGAATCGGAAGAACGCTTCTTTTTTTCTCTGACATAATCAAATGATTTAGGTTATTATAGCAATCGAAAAACTATTATACAAACATTATTTTATGCATTTTGTTTAAAGATAGTTAAATTTTTAAAATAATTTTTTTAAGTATATATTCTCAAAGTATCACGCTTTAATTTCGGCAGAGGAAAAAGATAAAGTCAAACCCTTCATCGGAGGACTTGACTTGAGCCTAGCCAAAAGATCAAGTTTTGATAGTTAAACTTCTTCAGTTGCAGCATACAAATTCTTTTGAAAATTAAAAAAAGTAGCTCTTATTTTTTCGACTCCTCCAAGGATAGTTTCCGCATCAGAAATTGCGTGGTATTTTAAATTAAGTAATATTGGTAATTTTTCTTCATCCAGCTCTTCAACTCCTTTATCAATATAATTTTCAAGAACAAATCCTATAAACGTTTTTTCTTTTTCGTCCAAATTTTCAAAGATAATGTTTTTTGTTTGTTCGACTCTCTTCTGTCTGGAAATCGGTTGAGTGGCAAAGGAAATATAAGCCAACACATCAAATAAATCACTATTTTCGGCATTAATCAATTTTTGTAAAGTCTCCAATTCATCGATCCCATATCCGACCTCAGCTATTTTTATTAGGAATGCTTTTCGTGTAATCGGGTTTGACCAAATTTTTCGTAATTCTTCTTCACTCTTGAAAAACTCGGGCAAGGTGCCAAAAATATTGCGTAAAAATTCTTCAGATGAAATTGGTTTGCCATTAGCGCTCCAAAATGAAGTCGAGATCATATGTTGAATTTCCCTTTCTTTTCCATCAGCTAATTTTATTTTTATTTTTTTCTTTGGTTCTTCTTTTTCTTCAGGATCAGAAACATCATATATGGCTGTTGGTTCTTTGACAAATGTTTTATTTTCATCTTTTCCCTCTGTTGTTAAATCAATCGGTTCGCCATCCCATTCAGGATCGGAAAAATGTTTATAAGCGTCAATAAAATCTAGAATTGTAAAGTATTCTTTCCCATCGAAAAGTCTAGTTCCTCTACCAATAATTTGCTTAAACTCAATCATTGTGTTGATTGATCTCATCAAAACAATATTACGAATATTACGGGCATCAACTCCTGTTGAAAGCTTTTGAGATGTAGTCAATATTGTAGGAATAGTTTTTTCATTATCTTGAAATTCTCGCAGATATTGGTCTCCACGAGCACCGTCATTTGCTGTTACTCGAACACAGTAGAAAGGATTGGTATTTTTTTTATATTTATTTATTAAATCGCGAACCAAAAGAGCGTGTCCTTGATTGGCACAAAAAATAATTGTTTTTTCGTTTTCATTAATTTCTTCTAATACTATTTTTACTCGTTTTGCTTCACGTTCTTCAATCTCAATCGTTCTATTAAAATCCGGCTCTGTATAAATCTTTCCTTCTTCAACTTCGCCTTCAATAATTTGGTCGTCTGAAGTATAGATATAGTCATCAAGAGTTGTCTTAATTCTTTTTACTTTAAATGGTGTAAGGAATCCATCATTAACTCCCTCTTTTAGTGAATAAATATATACCGGTTCGCCAAAATATTTATAAGTATCAATGTTATCTTTTCTTTTTGGTGTGGCGGTTAATCCAAGTTGGGCAGCAGGTGAAAAATATTCTAGTATCCCTCGCCAGTTACCTTCGTCATTTGCTCCACCTCGGTGACATTCATCAACGATGATAAAATCAAAAAAATCTTTTGGGTAATCGCCATAGTAAGAAGTATTATTTGTTCCGCTCATAAAAGTCTGAAAGATTGTAAAAAATACACTGCCATTGGTCGGGACATTTCCTTTCTTTCTAATATCTAATGGGTTAATACGAACAAGTGCATCTTCTGGAAATGGAGAAAAAGAATTAAAAGCCTGATCAGCTAAAATATTTCGATCAGCTAGAAATAAAATCCTTGGTTGTCTTACTCCGTCATGTTTTAAATTCCATCTTGTTTGAAAAAGTTTCCATGCAATTTGAAAGGCAATAAATGTTTTTCCCGTTCCGGTTGCCAACGTTAAAAGAATTCTTTGTTTATTTTCAGCAATTGCACTAAGCGTATTATTAACGGCAATTTCTTGATAGTAGCGCACTTTTTTGGTTCCGCCAATGTCCTCATATGGAATTGCGGAGAATTTTTCTTTCCATTCGTTCTGGTCAGAAAAAACTTTATTCCATAATTCTTCTGGGGTTGGAAAGTTAAGGACATCTTCTTCTTTGCCTGTTTTCATATCGACCCGATAAATTTCTTTACCGTTTGTTGAGTAAGCGAATTGAATTTGAAGTTTAGTTGAATAATTTTTTGCTTGACCTAAGCCTTCAGTCTTTGAAGATTCTAATTTTTTTGCTTCAATGACGGCCAGTTTTTGATTTTTGTAGACTAATATATAGTCGGCTATTTCTGGTTTAGAACGTGTTCCTCCGATTTGAATTCGCCCTTCAGTAATCCGATATTCTCGAAGTATTTTTGATCCTTCGATTTCTCCCCACCCACTTACCTTTAGTTTCGGGTCTATATATTCCGCCCTTGTCTCTGCTTCGTTCATAGTTTTATTTCAATATTGACAGATGACGAATAGTAACTTATACTGTTAATGCTAAAGACTGGTGAGTGAGCGTGATGCCACGACCCAGTTTTTTTGCATTTATGGGACTATTTTGAAACTATCAATCTGCTCGTAATACTTCTTTTTTCTTGCCCCAGTGTCAGGATGCATCTTAAATAATTTTGAATTCATTATTTTTAAAATACCTAACTGATAAGGATTCATTTCTGTTTGTTTTTTCTTTATAAATTTTAGTTTTGCCCCATATGCCATAAGATCAGCAATTTGCTCTTCAATGTCGTGATTCTTTTTTGTTACAAAAGATACTTCAGTCAAAACATCTTGAACTTCTTTAAATGAAATGCCTAGGTTATTAATACCATTTGATAAATAAAATCCAGCAGTTTTATGGTAAATAAAGTCTTTTTCCGCAGTTGCTGATTCGATCATAAGTTTTCCTCTAACTTCACCGATAGCTATTAAAGATAAAATAAAATTTCGAATAACAGTATCTGCTGTTTCTTTATATACTTTCTGAGAATTCCAGTTTTCATTAAGCGCTTTCTTTTGATCAACTAAAGCTATGAATAATTGTAAAGAAGATGATGAAAGAAAATTAAATAAATCTTTGTAAAATTCTACGGCTATTTTTTTATCTTTTAAAATTTTAAAATCTCCTTCTTTTCTTCCAATTTCTTTGGAGTGAAAAATTACATCAGTCCGACTCCAGTACTTAAATTTAATCTGATCAGCTTTAATCTTTATTTCGTCTCTCTTATTGTCAAGAACAAGACACCCACAAACAATATAGCATTCCGATTTGCTACTTTTTGGATTTCCTCCGCCTGATTCATCAATAAACAGATAAATATTTTTCATATTAACATTATAATCCCAATCTTTTATATTATAACCATCATTCCCAAATTTCTTCATGTCATCCCCTTGAAAACTGGGATCCAGTGTTTGTCATTCCCGCGGAGGCGGGAATCCAGACCTATAATCACAACTTTCCTTCAAAAGCCTGCTTTAATATCGACTTCTTCAACTCCTCCAAATCCGCCAATTTTTGTTTGTAAATCTCTTCAAGTCTCTTCGTTTTCTCGGATAATTCATCTAATTTTTTGACAATAGATTTTTGTTCAGAAAGAGATTTTAAGACAGGAATAGAAAAATTTACTAGTGTTTTTATTGGTAATTGTGGTTGTGCAGCTCCAGATACATATTTTTTAATTTGAAATTTCATTATCCCTGATTGAAAAATTGTATAGAGATATCCAGGGGTAATTAATTTGGTATTTGGTCGAAAAATTAACATTCCTGAATTTATTCTTATATTTTTAAAAGGAACATCTTCACCATACACGGCAATATTTCCAATCGTCCCGCGTGTTGTAAGTAATACATCGTTTCTTTGTAATTTTCCGTTACCAAGCGCATCGTCCTTCTTTTTTGTAATAAACATGGTGGTTTTAAAATCAAATCCGTTCGGTCTTACATTCTTTGTATTTAAAAATAAACAATATCCTTCTTTCAAAAAATCAGACTTCTTTGGATAGTTTTTGCCTCTATCTCCATCAATGATTTGTAACAAATTTTTATCTCCTAATTTTTTTTCTTGCCATTCATCGTTTGATTTCTCAAAAATATTCTGTAAATATGATTCAAAAAGATCTTTAGAATTTTGCAAATTCCGTTCTGTACTTTCCTTCGCCTTCTCAATCTCCCCAAAAACTTTATCTAATTTTTTGATGATACGGTGTTGCTCAGATAAGGTAGGAGTTTTTACCTCAATAGAATAAACTTCATTGCGATTTATTCCAGGTTTAACGCCTTTTGCAAGTTTTGGAAGTTTTAAAGTATCGAGAAGATTGTACAAAAATTTCAAATCATACTTTTTATTATCAAAGGTCACAAAATACGTTACGTCAAGTGGCCAAAATTTTTCCTTAGTAAGATTAATTTCACCTGCGGATCCTTTTCTACCAACAATTATGCTGAATTTGTCGTAGTAAAATTGATCTGAAAAATTTTTAATTCCATTTGCTCCATACACAGGATATTTGCCGTTATTACTTCTAATATTTTTTGGTAATGGCTTTCCATATTCAAGTTTTAAAATTTCCCCAAGTTTTTTTGTTTGCCAGTTAGTTTTGCTCATATATAAAAATCCCATAAACCCAAACCGCTTAAAATACAAATTATCGTTACCTCAAATTTTTGTTTACTTACTTTTTCTTTAAAATATTCTTCAAGTTTAGAATATGTTATATTTGCAAGTTTTACTGGCTTGTCTGACCAAATGAAAATAACACCTTTTTTGAATTGTTTTTCTTCGTAGAAGCTATTTAGTTGTTGCAGAGCATGGTTGTTAATTTTGTCTATTAACTTCTGAAAAAACTTTTTTTCATTTAAGTCTTGCGGTGTGAGAAATTTTACTTCAACAGGAACTGGGCTGGCATTTTCATATACTAAAAAGTCAGGACTACGATAATTTTTATCTTTTATTAAATATTCGACATTAGTAAATGATCCAAAGAATTTTGTGTTTAATAGTCTTTGAGCAACATCAAATTCTGCAAACATTTCACGAACTCTTTGATCATTTTTATCTTTATTAATCTCCGTACTAATACTAAAAATGTAGTTACTATTTTTAACTTTACTTAATACTGTTTGAATTTTATCGACCCAAATTTGATTTTGTAAATCTTTCTGAAGTTGTTTGAATAAATCAGAATTATTAAGTCCAAGTTTTATATACTTCTGCAAAATGGATTTAATTAATTGATTAGCATTTATGACTTGCCGGTTAGTATTCATATTATTATGTAATTCCAGACGGAATACCTAGTAATTTTTTTATTTTTACTACTCTATTATGATTTTCCACTCCATCGGATTTATTAAATAACGAATTAGACAACCCTATAAGATTACTTGAAGCTTCTTCTATATTATTTAAATTTGGAATGATACTAAAAAAACTTAAAAAACCATACCATTTGATCATATATGATCGAGCTTTTAATAAAGATGCTAATTGGCGGAATTTATTATGAGCCTGATCCTGCAGTTCTTTAGATAAAAGACCTGGACTACTGTATTCTCTCGCGTAATATACTAATGCATCTGATATATCACTGATAATTTCACTTTGTCTGTAAATAGTTTCTACAAAAAATTTTGAGATTATTTGTTGCATCGTAAAAATAATTACTCCACCAATTATGGTGATAGAAGAAGTTAAGAATATTTTTTCTATTTCAGTCATACTTTTTAAGTATTAAATAAAGTTTTGATCATTACCTACTTTTTCTTTTGCTTTTGGAACGCCTTTTTCTTTTTCATAATGATCAATTGCTTCAATAACAAAGTCTATTGGAACAACTTTAATTATTCCTGTTTGTTCTTCAAAAGCTATCCTAGGTCTGCCCGTCTGTTCACTAATAGCAATTTCTTGAAATGTTATCCCTTCACTTATTATTCCTATTAATGCAGATCGGCTAATAAATTTTGTATTTTGTATAGCAACTAATTCTGGTTTATAAATAATCGGCCCACCACTATTTCCTGGATATGCTGAAGAATCAATAAAAAAATGAGCTTCTTTTAATAATTCCTCGTCATAACGGGCAATTATTCCTTTTTTTACTATTACATAATTTTTAGTTTTACCTCTTATACCATTTGGAAATCCTAAAACAAAAATCCCATCCCCTGTAGAAACTCCTAAGTTTTTAAAATTTTTAGATAAAAAAATGTCTTGATTTTCTTTATAAAAATAAAATTCTATTTGTTCATCTCTTAATTTTTTACCATTTAGCGGAATAACTGCTATATCAACAATGTCATTATTATGTTTAATCCAAATAGGCTTATTATTTTCTAAAAGATTTATTTGATAATGCTTTGCTCCTCTATTTTTTGAAAGATTAAATCTTAAAAAGACACTTTTCAACAATTCTTTTGTTTTTCTATTCTCAAAAACATGTCTATTTGTAATTAAATATATTGAATAAAATGATTCATTAGTTTGAGAGTTCGTACTTATGAGCTTTCCAAATAAAAAACCTGTTGCAATTGAAATTTTTTCAATTTTATTATTTATCAATTGATCTACTTCTATTGAAACAACTGCATTCAAATATTCTGGAGGTATTAAAGCCATATTAATTAATATTCACTACAAATTAAATATTAATGAAAATTTTGTCCAAGATTTTTTTACTATCATTATCCAGTTTTCTCATCTCCTCTAAAATCTCTTTCGGTTCTCGGAGTTTTTGTTCAGTTTGTTTGTTTGGGTTTTTGACGGAGAGGTCGAAGGTTTTTTGGTTGACGTCTTTCATATCAATCATCCAAGAATTTGGGGAGCTGGCTTTAGTTTTTTGAAGAGTGATAAATTCTTCAAGGTCTTTTTCATTAAGTGGGTTGGTCTTACCTAGGTTCCGTGTTAAGTTTAATTGATAAAACCAAGTTTTTTTAGTTGAGGATCCTTTTTCGAAGAATAATATCACTGTCTTGACTCCGGCCCCAGTAAATGTGCCTCCTGGTAAGTCGAGGACGATATGAAGGTTGCAACTCTCAAGTAATAGCTTTCGAAGTGAGACTGAAGCGTTATCAGTGTTGGAAAGAAAAGTATTTTTGATAACAATACCAGCTCGGCCTCCAGCTTTAAGTATTTTTATAAAATGTTGTAAAAATAAAAAGGCTGTCTCACCGGTTTTGATGGGGAAGTTCTGTTGAATTTCTTTCCTGATTCCAGCCCCAAACGGAGGATTAGCCAAAACAATGTCATATCTGTCCTTTTCTTGAATATCAGAAATATTTTCGGCCAATGTATTTGTATGAATTATGTTTGGTGCTTCAATCCCATGAAGAATCATATTCATCACGCCAATAATGTAGGCAAGCGATTTTATTTCTTTTCCATAAAAGGTTTTTTTCTGAAGAATTTCAACATCAGAAGTTGTAAGTTTTTTACTTTCTTTTAGGTATCCATAAGCTTCGACCAAAAATCCGGCGGACCCAACGGCTCCGTCATAAATCTTTTCACCAATTTTTGGAGCGACGACTTTGACAATCGTTTTGATTAATGATCGAGGAGTATAGAATTCTCCGCCGTTACGTCCTGCATTACCCATATTTTTGATTTTGCTTTCATATAAGTGAGACATTTCGTGTTTTTCTGAATCAGTTCTAAATCGCATTCCATCTACAATGTCTAAAATATTACGGAGTGCGTATCCGCTTTGAATTTTGTTTTTGAGTTCACTAAAAATTTCACCGATTTTATATTCGATTGTATCCGGGCTATCTGCTGATGATTTAAATTTTTTTAAATAAGGAAATAATTCGTGATCAACAAATTTTGTCAGATCATCTCCCGAAAGAGATTTATTGTGATCAAGTTTTCCGTCAGAGGTTTTTGGTGCTGCCCAAACTTTCCAATTAAATTTAGGATCAATAATATATTTATATTTTTTTCCGGCTAAAGCCGCTTCAGTCTTTTTATCTTCTTCAAAATCATTCAAATATTTTAGAAATAAAATCCATGAAGTTTGCTCAATATAATCAAGTTCTGTCCCGACTCCAGCATCTCTATGAAGTACATCATCAATGTTTTTAAAGGATTGTTCAAACATAATTCATATTTTATCACTTTTCCAACTATTTAGATCATAAACCTCCTTTTCTCAGAGCATCGAGGTGGGGGAATGGGAATGGATAGGGGGGAGAGGGGAAAAGTAGCGTGGTAAATGTCATTGACAAATGAATGGAGGTTTTGTGTTATGATAGGATAATCATGATGGTAGGACTACCAAAGGGTTTCGTCCCGCGGGAATGCCTACCTTTTTTTATGCTCCAATTTATTTCTGAAAAAATCATAAGTACACTCCTGGAGTGTACTTACTATACAACTACACCCCTGGGGTGGAGTTGGAGTTTGTTGGAGTGATCTAAAATTACCCCTGGGGTGCGAATTTCCTCTCTTGTATTTTTTAAAGTTATAAATTAATTTTGACGGGTATATAATTTAGGTAGATATGAAACTGATGTTTTTGGATGAATCAGGAGATCATAGTTTACTTGAGAATAAAATTGATAAATCTTACCCCATGTTTGTATTGGCTGGTTGCATCTTTGACCTTGATTATTATTCAAAAGTGGTTGAACGGGAAATTAATAAGCTAAAAATAAAATATTTTAATGACCCGTCAATCATTTTACGGTCTTATGATATTCGCAAACAAAAAAATAGTTTTGTCAGCTTGGTTGATAAAAAGAAAAGGGACTTGTTTCTCAATGATTTGGATAAAATCATCAACTCTCTAAAATTTACTGTTATTGCGGCGGCGATTAATAAATTCAAGTTAATCAAGACATATTCCAGTCCTGTAAATCCTTATCATCTCTGTTTTCAATTTATCCTTGAGCGAGCCATTATGTTTTTAGGTAGAGATAACGATTCAATAATTCTTCGAGCCGAATCAAGGGAAACACATAACGATAAACTTTTGGCTACAGTTTATGAAAATTTTAGAGTGAAAGGAAACAGATTTATCAAATCAGAGGAAGTTAGGAACAAATTTACTGACCTTTCTTTCAATCAGAAGACTCAAAATATTATTGGCCACCAAATTGCTGACCTTATGGCATATCCAATTGGAAGATGGGCATTGGATAAGGATAAAGAGAATAAAGCTTTTGAAATTGTGAAAACTAAATTACATTGTAAGAATGGTGTATTTCAAAACTACGGACTCAAAATCTTCCCATAAAAAAAGGGGCCCAGGAAAGCCCTAGTCCCCATTTGCTATACATTATACAATATATAGCAATTCGTTTGTCAAGAGAAATTATAAAAAATGCCGGTTCCCCAAAAACTAAAGATGTCTCAAAACCACCGACTTGTTCATCGTAGCCCCGCTCGGCGGGACAATTGTACTCACACCTCAGAGATGTAAAGTAATATGTATTTCGTGGTTTAGTGGGACGAGGAGGGAGCATTGTCCATAGAGACTAATAAAACACCCCTTACTGAGATAAAAACGGCCCTTAATCGTATTAAAGAATTTGACATTTGATAAGTTAATTAATATAATGTTTATGTTATATTTATAATTAACAGATATGAGAAAAATTAATGATCTGACAAGTTGGGAAGACTTTGAAAAAAAACTATTGAAAAGAAAAGGCTATAAAGAATTAGCTGATAAAAATGAACCAAAATACCAATTAGTACGAAGTCTAATAGGCGCTCGGCTTAAAAAAAGATTGAGTCAAAAAGAACTTGCTAAAAGGATTGGTACAAAGCAACCTGTAATTTCGCGGTTAGAAAATATGGAATCATCTCCAACTATTTCCTTACTGGAAAGAATTTCAATAGCTCTTGGTTCGAAGCTTTATATAAGTTTTCAAGCATAAAAAACGAATATTGTCTCAGTTGAAGCAGGGTAAAAAAACATTGGTCGTGTAGGGGTGGAGTTGGGGACTTGGGTGGGCAAGGATAGAATCGAACTATCGGTCTCATCTTTATCAGAGATGTGTTTTACCATTAAACTACATGCCCGGTAATTTTCGTAAGTGTAATTATAACAAATAAATCGCCAATTATTTTATTTTTAAACCGTATCGATATGAAGCAGTTTTAATGATTTGAAGAAGCATTTGTTCATAATCCATCCCGGCAGTCCGCGCGGCAAGCGGGAAATATGATGTCGTTGAGACCTCAGGTGGGATTAGTCCGGCCGGTGAATTAATCTCCAAGACATAAGGATTATTTTCTTTATCACATTTTATATCGATTCTACACCAGTCCAAGACCTCAAGCGCCTTCCATACTTCATGGCAGATTTCTTTTATCCTTATTTCTAGTTTTTTATCCATTTTTGCCGGGCACATTAAATAGTTAGAGTTACCTTGCTCCTCAAAATACCATTTCACTTCATAAGAATCAAAGGGGAGGTAGCCTTTAGGAAGCATACTATGATTAGGTTCAATAATCGGCAAAACTTCGCCCGGGTTGCCAAGCATCGCGATTGAAAATTCGCGCCCTTCTAAAAATGGCTCAACTAGGGCAGGCTCTTTAAAAGCAGTAATAATTTTTGCCACCTGTTTTTTTAGTGAATCAATATCATTAACAACGCTTTTATTCGTAATCCCCATACTTGACCCCTGAGCGACCGGTTTTACAATAAGGGGGAATTTCAATTTACTATCCAATGTAAATTCTGCAGTCTTAATTATTTGAAAAGGGGCGGTTGGGATTCCCTCGGCCTGAAAAATTTGTTTGGCCTTGCCCTTATTTAAAGCAAATGCATGAGTTAAGGGGGATGACCCAGTGTACGGGATCTGTAGCATTTCAAGAATAGCCGGGATCTGAAGCTCGCGGTCTTTCCCGTAAATTCCCTCGGCCACGTTAAATGCAAGATCGATTTCCTTTTTATACCGTTTTAATTTCAAGTACGCGTTTTCATTGGCTTCAATCGGAATTATTTTAAAACCAAGATTTTTTAGACGTTTTATCTGCCACTTGGTCGTTATCGGATCATCAAAATCGGCTTCAAGCTGATTACGATAATCGGCAACATCAAGATAAAAGTGGCGGACATTGTATAGGAAAGCAATCGTTTTAATTCCCATTGCTATCTCCATTCTTTCCAATTGGAAGGCGTGCTTTTCCTTGTGAATCCCTCAAAGTATTAAGTAGCAGTCTCTTTAATATTTCAGAAAAAGTGATGTCATACATATCAAGAATATTGGCTATCGCGCAGTCAAGCTCCTTTGGCCCGAAAGCCGGATTACTGTTGGCATCGACAAAATAATATCGACCTGACGAGTCTAGTCTGACATCGAATTTTCCATAGTCTGCCATTTTGGTCACTTCAAAGGCCCGTTTTACGTACTCCCGAAGTAGGGGGTCTTCATATTTTTGGTATTTATAGGCCTCTATGCCCTCAGTCCACTGATCCTCAAAACTGGCAAATACATACTTAGTGTTTGGTTTATTAAATATTTTTTCACCGAAATATACTTTAGTATTAAGGCCTTCAAGTAGTATGGCCGTAATTTCCCGGCCCACTATAAATTCTTCGACGAGGACTGGTTGATCATATGTACTTATCATAAATTTTAGTCTTTCCCGGAGATGTTTTTCATTTTCAGATACGGCGTCATTAGTGATTTCAACCGCTCCATGTATCTCATTTAATTTAGAAATTAATGGGTATCTCAAAGTCGGGTCAATCGAATCAGTCGGCGAATTAAAAATTTGGTAGTTGGGGACCGGGACTCCATTTTGCTGCAATAATTTTTTTATAATGAACTTGTTATAAGAAAGCGACTCACCAAGGACTCCCGCTCCGGTATAGGGGATGTCTAGTAGCTCAAGAAGGGCGGGGATTGTTGAGGCAAGGTACTCATTCCCCTTGACCGATCCGACTAAATTTAGCGCCAAATCCGGTCCACTTTTTCGGAGTCTCCCTGCTAACAATTCGTTAGCCGGAAATAAATATGTCTGGATTTTTAACCTGTTTAAATATTTGGAGATTATCTTTGCATCATCAAATGCATCTTTCTCAGTGATGTATTGAGCTTCAGTTGGAAAATATTCTTTTCTGACATCGCTGTATATTATTGCGGCCGTTTTCGGATACGAATAATTTTTACGAGTTTTTTTACGCGGTTTTTCTTTTTTTTTCATTTTATTTATTTTAATTTTTCCTGGTTCCGTAAACTTCCATTAAACTAAAAAATTCTTTCTGTAAATTATAAGCAGTTTTTTTATTTTTTCCAACTATAGTATATGATAATTGGTTAAATTCCAATGGCTTTGATGCTGACAAGACTACTCCTTCTTTTTTCTTTCGGTCAATTAAAATTGGACGAAGGACATTTAAGACCTCATCAAAGGCAGCTTTTTTCCTGTTACTAAACTTGAAGTCGTCGCGATTGATCACATAAATATCTGATAAAAAATCATCCCCGTACATATTTTTAATCAGTTTATAGACATCAGTCCCACCTGTGTTTCGGGTATTTGATTCACATACATAAATATGATTATTTTTATCAGAGATCATATCCAAGTCAAAGTGACCTCGATACCCGGACTGAGCGTACTGCTCGGCGATGTAGTATCCAGTATCAATAATCCTTGCGGCCGTCCGCCGGTCTAGGACGCTTTCATGCATATCAAGTCCCACATATTTACCTTCTTTAGTGACCATCATTACGCAGTAGTAGAGCATTTCTATTTTTCCATTATTTCCAATCTTAAACTCAATGTTTGGAAAATTATCAAGGGTTGTAAAATTGACATCGATTAGTTCCTCAATTATTATCGGAAATCTTTCCCAATAGCCGTCTTCACTAAGTAACTCATATATTCTTCGCTCACATGCCTTGTAATCTCGCGGAAGTTCGCCTTCGCGGAAAATCATAACCCCGTCTCCACCACTTCCTTTATTAGTTTTTAAGACAACTCCTTTTTCATTTATATAACGGTTGGCAGCAATTTTGGCAGCGTCAAGCCGTCCTACACATATCATTCCGTCTGGCATTATAAAGTCAGGCTCAACGGCCCGCGATTGCTGGGCAAGTTGCCTAATCCCGGATTTACTTCCAAAAAAGTTAACCGTCCAGGCATTTTCAAGAAGTGGAGCTTCAGGAGTGACAACATCTATCCCAAGTTGGATCAATCGGTCTTTCAACTCCAAAAATTCCGGCGACGTTGCATAGCTTACTAGTTTTATTTTTTTATATTTCTTGGCAATTTTAATTAGATTGCCAAACAATTCTTTGTCAGTATATAAATCCTTGCATATTAAGCCCGTCCTCATCTGGGGTACTAAGACGTTTACTTTTTTATTTGAAGTGATTGATTGAAAATAGTTTATAAAGTTTTCAGAAATTTCAAGTGGGGAAATATAGACAAATTCATTCACTTCTGAATTAGCAAATAAGTAGCACTCGGTGTAGACATTGCAATCATTAATCATTTCATATCTTTTGCTGATAGGTTGCATTGATGAAAGAAATGACCACTCATCTTCGACAATATTGTAGATGTAGATGATTAACTCTTTTGTTTTTTTGAAATATTTATTTTTATTTAAGGGGGGTTTCTTTTTGATTTTTTTTGGTTTCATGTTTTTCGCTTTTTATTAATCAAAATTATTACTTATTTTTTTCATTTGTCAATAGGTATGTTAATAGCTATACTCAATTTATGCGGAAGAATATTTTTAATTACTACAAAGAGTCTATATTTAATTTTGGTCAAGCGACCATAAATTTGTTTTTATTTTTGCCATATTTTTTTTCTGTTGCTACCCTTATTAAGACTTTATTTTATCCATGGCGAAATATTGTCATAGGTAAAACTTTCGTTGGATTTTCTTTTTCAGATCTTGGAAATAGATTGGCTTTCAATATAATCTCCCGAACAATTGGATTTTTTATGCGACTGTCAATCATTAGCTTTTATCTCCTTTTTCAATCGGGTCTTATGATCGCTTTGCCTTTTATCGCGCTTATATATTTTGTTTTGGTTCCTTTTTTGTACCTTAATTATTTATTTCAAAAAACTGAGGATGAAAAAAAAGAAATTATTAAAAAAAGTTTTATTTCAAAGCATTTAATTGAAGAGGAGAATCGATCATCGGGCGAGAAATGGGCAGAAGTTTACTACCAAAGATATTTCGGGAAATTAAAATGGTGGAGTCTTCATAATCTATATTCGACCCCGCCTCTTGCCCGCGATTGGGCAGTCGGCTATACACCTCTTCTTGATAAATACACTACAGATTTAGCGACCGGCGCCTATCTTCATCACATCAAAAATATAGTTGATCGGCAATCTGAAATTAATGAAATCGAAAGAGTTTTATCCAAAAACTTTGAGGACAATGTCATCATAGTCGGCGACGAGGGAGTCGGTAAGCACACAATTATCGATGCTCTCGCCAAAAAGATTTACCTTGGGAAAACAAATGTCCACTTAATGTATAAAAGAATTTTAAAGCTTAACATGGAGCATGTGTTAAGTTCCTATATTGATC
>Ga0209212_1000823_pt1 | contig 57022 bp, 56 predicted proteins | sample RifGroC2_FD_183996 | JGI IMG/M metagenome (GOLD analysis project Ga0209212, IMG submission 183996) | Groundwater microbial communities from Rifle, Colorado, USA - Groundwater C2 (SPAdes) (version 2) | ecosystem: Environmental > Aquatic > Deep subsurface > Groundwater | place: Rifle, Colorado...
GCGGAGGCGGAGACGATGATGGAGTATTCCATCGCGCCGTTGTCCTCGAGGATCTTGGCCACGCGGGCCACGGTGGACTGCTTCTGGCCCACGGCCACGTAGATGCAGATGGGGCGCTTGTCGGCGGGCTCGTTCTTCTGGTTGATGATGGCGTCGAGCGCCACGGCGGTCTTGCCGGTCTGGCGGTCGCCGATGATGAGCTCGCGCTGGCCGCGGCCTATCGGGATCATGGCGTCTATGGCCTTGAGACCGGTCTGCAGCGGCTCCTTGACCGGGGCGCGCTCCACCACGCCGGGGGCGATCACTTCCACGGGGCGCTTCTTCTTGGCGTTGAGCGGGCCTTTGCCGTCTATCGGGTTGCCGAGGGCGTCCACCACGCGGCCCACCAGCTCGGGGCCGACGGGGACTTCCAGCACGCGGCCGGTGCGCTTCACGCGGTCGCCTTCCTTGATGAGAGTGTCGGAGCCCATGATGACGGCGCCGACGTTCTCGCGCTCGATGTTGAGCACCATGCCCGACACGCCGCCCTCGAATTCCACCAGCTCGCCCACCAGGGCGCCGTTGAGGCCGTAGATGCGGGAGATGCCGTCGCCCACCTGCAGCACCTGGCCGGTCTCGGACAGCTGCGCTTCGGGGATGAATTTCTCTATCCGCCCCTTGATAATTTCAGTGATCTCTTCAGGTCGTATCATAAATCGTCGATCCTTTTACCGCTATCGAGGCTTCGCCTCGATAGAGCGTTATCCCTTGAGCAGGCCGGCCTTCATGGCCTCCAGCCTGCCCCGCACGGTGGCGTCTATCAGCGTGTCGCCTATCTTGATCTCGAAGCCGCCCACCACGCGCTCGGCCAGCACCTGGCGCAGGGCCACTTTCTTGCCGGTCATGCAGCTTATCATCTTCTCTATGCGCTTCACCTCGCCGTCGGACAGCGGGAAGCGGCTGTACACCTCGGCGCGGACTACGCCGCAAAAATTGTCGTTTATGCGCAGGCATTCCTGCATGATGTCTTCCAGCAGGCCGAAGCGCCCTTTGCGCACCAGCAGGTCCGCGAAGGCGCCGGCCGGGCCGGTGTTGGCCGCGCCCAATATCTTGGCCAGCACCAGCTGCCTGACCTCGCTGTTGACGGCGGGGTGAGTGAGCGCCTTCATATGCGGGCGGGCGGCCTCAAAAAGCTTGCGCAGGCCTTCCAGCTTGCGGGCAGCCTCGGTCTCCAGCTCGGCGCCGTGGGCCTTGGCGTCCAGGGCCATGTAGGCCCGGGCGTAGCGCTTGGCCAGAATCTTGGCGCCTGAATCCATTATTTGCACTCCAGCTTCAGGTCGGGCCGCTCTTTTTCCAGCTCGGCCAGGTAGCGCGACGCCAGGTCGGTGTTGGCCCGGTGATCGAGCTGCTTCATCATTATCCGCTCGGCGGTCAGCACGGAGAGCTCGGCCACCCTGTTCTTCAGGTCGCGCGCGGCCTCCTGCCTCTCGGCCTCGATCTCGCGGCGGGCGGAGTCCACTATCACGCCCGCGCTCTTGCGGGCGGCCTCTATAAGGACGTCCTGCTCTTTTTGGGCCATGGCGCGGGCCTCGTCGAGGCGGCGGCCTATCTCGCCCTTGAGCTCGGAGAGCTTGGCCTCAAATTCGGCCTTCAGCTTCTCGGCCTCGGCGCGCGCCGTCTCCGCCGTGTGGCGGTCATGCTTGATGGCGCGCTCGCGCTCCTCTACGGCCTGCAGCAGCGGCTTCCACGCGGTGCGCGAGAGCAGCAGCGTCAGCAGGACGAAGCAGGCTATGGTCCAGAACGTCAGCCCTAATTCGGGCCTTATCAATGCTTCCATTATGTCACCTCCCGGGCCGCGAAGGCCGCGGCCCGGAGTTTGCCTGGAGACCTTTAGTGCGTGGTCTGGGTCTGCGCGGCGCCTTCGGCGGCGGGCGCCTTGGGCATGGCCAGGTTCATCACGGCGAAGAAGCAGATGACCAGGGCCAGGAAGCCGAGGCCTTCGATGAGGGCGGCCGCGATGATCATCGTGGTGCGCAGGGCGGGGCCGGCTTCGGGCTGGCGGGCGGTGCCTTCGAGGGCGGCCGCAGCCAGCTTGCCGATGCCGAGGCCGGCGCCGATGAGCGTGAGCCCGGCGCCTACGCCTGCGCCGATGTAGCCGAGTCCGAGGAATGTAAGGTCGTTCATTATGGTACTACCTCCGTGTAATGTTCAAAACAGCAAAATCAGTGCGGGTGCATCGCCGCGCCGGTGAAGATGGCCGTCAGCGTGACGAAAATGTACGCCTGCAGGAAAGCCACCAGCAGCTCGAGCAGCAGGGTGAACAGCACCAGCCCCACCGAGACCGGCGCCACCAGCAGGCCGAAAGCCGTGCCGTACGCGCCGAAGATGAAGATGAAGCAGATGAAAACGAGGATGACGATGTGGCCGGCTATCATGTTGGCGAACAAGCGGATGCAGAGCGCGAAGGTCTTGATGAACAGGCCCATCAGCTCTATGGGGAACATCAGCGGGTACAGCCACAGCGGCACGCCCTTGGGCACCAGGTGCGCGAAATAGCCGATGAGCCCCTGTTCCTTGATGCCGGAGAAGTTGATCAGCGCGAAGGTGGTGAGCGCCAGGCCGCCGGTGACGGCCAAATTGCCGGTGGCCGTGGCGCCGTAGGGCACCAGGCCTATGAGGTTCATCAGCAGGATGAAGAAGAACAGCGTGGCGAAATAGCCGGTGTAGGCGGCGCCTTTGTGGCCCATGTTGGGCACCACCACCTCGTCGCGCAGGAACAGCACCGCCGCCTCTATCATGCCCCGGTAAGGGGCCAGCCTGGCGGAGCGACTGCGTATTATTAAAGGGAAGACCACCAGCAGGATGGCGGAAACTATGCCCATCATCAGCAAATGCTTGGACAGCGGCAGCTCCAGCGGGCCGACAGAGAAGCGGGACCAGACCTGGTCCGTCACGTGGTGTTCAAGTATCGCTTTTAGGTCCATGCTTAAGCGGGAAAGCCTCGAAGAACATCTGCACCACTACCATTGGCGCTATAAATAAGACAATTATTGTATAACTTTCGCGGCGCAATTGCCAAACCGCCGCTATGAGCACCAGCAGCCGCGCGAAAATGCCGCCGACGAAAACCGAGTAGAAGACCGGATCTGAGGCGTGCAACACCCGCTTGAGGGCGCTGCGCGACAGCCAGCCGGCCAGCGCGCCCAGCGCCGCCCCCGCCAGGGCCGTCAGCCAGGGCGAGCCGGTCATTTCTTCCCGTCCTCCGGCGGCACCCTGAAAAGTTCCTTCGCCACGCGGTAGAAGCCGCCGGCCAGGCCCAGCACCGCCCCCGCGAGCGTCAGCCAGGGCAGCGTGTCCAGCTTTTTGTCCAGCCAGAAGCCGCCGAAGAAGCCCAGCAGCACGGCGCCGGCCAGCTCCAGCCCTATCTGGGCGTAATTCCACCAGTTTTCTTTCTCGGCCACGGTTAAATTCTACTATTATTCCGCGTTCTTGTTTCCCCATTTAAACAATGTTAGAATCAAAGAATGGACGCCGCCAAGGGCAGGAAAATTCTGATAGTGGACACCGACGCCGCGGCGGCGGCCTCCCTGACGGCATTCCTCGACGAGCACGGCTACTCGTCCCAGACCGTGGGCAATTACCAGCAGGCCCTCACGGCCGTACAGAACTGGAAGCCCGACCTGGTCATACTCAATATCCTCATCCAGGCCTTCAATCCCCTCGATTTCATCAACGAGGTGAAGAAGAACCCCTTCACCGAGACGCAGAAGATCATAGTCTTCTCGCAGACGCCCAAGACCAACGTGGTCACCGGCCCTGCGCCCTCCGTGCGCGGCTACCTCACCAAGCCGGTGGATTTCGACGCGCTCAAAGCCGCGCTGCTCAAGGCCGCGCCGCCGGCGGAAGGTCGCCAGCAGACCGTGATGGTGGCCGACGACGACACCGAATTCTCAGACCTGATGAAAATGTTCCTCGAGGCCAACAATTACCGCTCCGTGGTGGTAAATAACGCCAAGGCCGTGCTGGACGTGATGCAGTCCGAGGAGCCCGACCTCCTGCTGCTCGACCTCATGATGCCCGGCAAGGACGGCTTCCAGATCATGGAGGAGATGCAGGACTCCGCCGCCACCACGAATATCCCCATCATAGTGCTCAGCGCCCTGCGCCTGGACAATTACCAGGAGCGCGGCGTGCTGACCGGCCTGCCCGAGATAGTGGCGCGCGAGCTGCCCCGCGACCTGCTGCTCAAGCTCATAGAGGAGCAGACCGGCGTCACCTCGGCCTCGGCCGCCCCGGGCGCGCCCGAGCCCGCCAAGCAGGTGCGCCCGCGCGTGCTGATGGCTGACGACCAGACAGAGCTGCTCTTCCTGATGAAAGAGATGATAGAGTACGCCGGTTTCGAGGTGGTCACCGCCACCGACGGCGTGGAGGCCATGAAGGCCGTCTTCGAGACCAGCCCCGATATCATAGTGCTGGACTACAACATGCCGCGCAAGAACGGCCTGGAAGTGGCCCAGGACCTGAAGAACAATCCCCTCTTCGCCCATATCCCCATAATAATAGTAACCGCCTACGGCGAGAAGCACGCCAAGCTCAAGGGCCTGAGCATGGGCATAGACGATTACCTGATAAAGCCCGTGGACGCGGACGAGCTGGTGGCCCGCATCCGCATGATCCTGAAGCGCAACAAGCAGGTGCTGGACACCAACCCGCTGTCGAAGCTCCCCGGCAACCCGTCCATACAGGCCCGCGTGGAGCGCGAGATAGCCAAGAACTCCCAGTTCGCCGTGCTCTACCTGGACCTCAACAATTTCAAGGCCTATAACGACACCTACGGCTTCGAGGCCGGCGACCGCGTGCTCAAGGCCACGGCGAACCTGCTGGTGAAGCTCACCATCCAGAACGAGGACTCGCAGGACTTCATAGGCCATATCGGCGGCGACGACTTCATAGTGGTCACCGAGTTCGCCCGCTCCGAGGAGCTGGCGCTGCGCATCACCCACGCCTTCGACGAGATAGCCCCCTCTTTCTACAGCAAGACCGACCGCGAGGCCGGCCATATAGTGGCCGCCGACCGGCAGGGCAACATAAAGAAATTCCCCTTCCTCTCCATCGCCATCGGCATCGTGCACAATACGGCCCGCCCGCTGCTCTCCTTCGCGCAGGTCAGCAATATCGGCACCGAGCTCAAGAAAGGCGCCAAAGCCTCCGACAAGAGCCACTACATAGTGGACCGCCGCAAGGACTGACGCGGCGGCCGCGAAAGCAGGCGCCCCTCCGGGGGCGCTATTTTTTTTGCCGTAAAAAAGAAGGAGGGCGTCCCGTGGGGAACGCCCTCTTACTTACTGGCCGCTTATTGGCGCGGCGTCAGAGCTACGGCAGCGAGCCGAAAGAAAGGTCCGCCCTGGCCGACGGGATGTCCGTTACCGGCGGCATGTCCACAACGGCGTCTTTAGGCTGCCCTCCGGCGAGCACCGCCCCAAGGCCGGTGATGGCGGAGAGGGAATATCCCTTCTTGCCGTTGCCGTCGTCCTGGCCGAAAACGCTTATCACCTTGCACTTGCCCGCCTTCACGCGCGCGTCGCCCGCCGGCAGGCCGTGGTTGGCCGGCAGCGCCCGCTCCACCAGGTCCGGGTCCCAGCTGGCCGTGTGCACGCCTATCAGGCGCCCGGTGCGGGCGCTGAAGATGCCGCCGCCCGAGTTGCCGCCGGAGGTGTCGAGATTGGTGGCGAAAAAGGTCCGGGCCGCGGAGACCGAGCGCACCTCGGCGTCGTTAGAGACCTTGAGCGGCAGGCCGTAGGGGCCGCCTATGGTGAAGACGGCGTCCCCGGCCTCGGGCGGGCCGGCGGTATGCAGGCGCGCGGGGCGCCGGCCGGTCACGGCCCTGTCCAGGCGGACCACGGCGTAGTCGCCGGTGCCGTTATGGGTGTAAAGCTTCACTTCCGCGCAGGAATAGACTTCCCCCTTGGCGATGGCGGCGGGCTGCCTGCCCTCGGCGGTGACGGCGAAGCCGAAGACGAAGCGCGTGCGCGCGCAGCGGCTGGCGGGCTTGTTCTTCTCCCCCATGCAGTGGCCGGCGGTCAGCACCAGGTCCGGCGCTATCAGCGTGCCCGAGCAGAAGGCCGCGCTGCGCTGCTCGAAAAAGCGCACGCTGGGGCACAGGGCGCGGCTCTCGTGGCCGAGCAGCTGCCCGCCCGGGGTGAAATTATCGCCGGAGGCGGTCAGCGCGGTGTCGCGGAACAGGGAGACCGCGGCGGGCAGGGCCGCGCGCTCGGACGCATTCTCCACCTGGTAAAAATCGCGCCGGCTGTCGCCGCCGTAAATGGTCTTGGCGCCGTAATCGTCCGCCGCGGCGGGAGCCGCGAACAGCAATGGCAGGGTGAACAGGGCCAGGGCTTTCATATAAGGTCTCAGATAGAGATGGGCTGCGGGGCCGAGGGCTCCGGCACGGTGTAGAGGGCCGGCTGCACGCTGTAGCCGCCCTGGCCGGGGGTGTAGACGGCGGGCACGGGCCTGGGAGAGCCGCCGCGCTGCCCGCGCAGGCTGCCGGCGTTATCCAGCGCGGCCTCCATCTCGGTGGCGGGGATGAGGGCCTGCACCTCGGAGATCAGCGTCACGTCCTCGCCGCGGCCGCCGTTCTGCTCGTAGACGTTGGCGCGGCCGGGCTCGTAATTGTTGGGGTTGCGGGGGTCGTTGACCGTGGCGGTGGAGCCCTGCGCGGTGTAGACATAGTCCACGCCGCCGCGCACCAGTATCCCCTCTATCCTGAATGTTTCCATGTTGAAAACGGGGCTGCCGGAATTGCCGCCGAAAGTGTCGAGGTCGGCCACGAAGTAGCCGCTGCGGGTGACCGTGCGCACGGTGGCGCCGGTCTCCTGGATCTTGACCGGCATGCCGCTGGGATAGCCGATGGCGCCAACGCTGGCGCCGGCGCTTATAGCGGTGCGGCTGATGGCGAGCGGGGTGCGGTTGGCCACGGCGCGGTCCAGGCGGACCAGCGCGTAGTCGGCGCCCTTGCCTACGGACGCGCCCTGCGTGCAGCTGCCGTTGCGGCAGACTATGTTAGTGCCGTCGTCCCTGACCTGCTGGGCCACTATCTCTTTGCAGCCGTAGACGTCCTCGGCCGGGAAAGAAGAGGGCAGCGAGCCGGCGCGGCCCACCGCGTAGCCGAAAAGGAAGCGCACCGAGCCGCAGGGGCCGCCGCGGGGATCGGGCTGGAAGCAGTGGCCGGCGGTCAGCACCAGGTCGGGCCCAACCAGCACGCCCGAGCAGTAGGCGGCGGCCGGCTGCTCAGCGAAGGCCTCGCCGTCCTGCAGGTTGAAGCGCTGGCGCAGGTTGACCTGCCGCACGGTATAGTTGCCGTCCGCGCCGCGCACCAGGCCGCGGGGGGCGAAGAGGGCCACGGTGGACTCGGACAGCTTGCGCATGGCCACGGTGGCCTGGTAGTAGTCGCGCAGGTCATTGTCGCCGTAATAGGAAGCGGGGGTCACGGAGGGGTCGCCCAGCTCCGCGCGCAGGGGAGCGCCGGCCAGGAAGGCCGCGCTCAGTAAGGTCAGTATCAGTAGCCCGCGTTTCATAAGATTTACCTAATCATAGTATGGGACATGGGTTGACGAATGTCAATCCCCAAAGGACCACCTCGATCTAGGTCTTTAGACCCATAAGAACCCTCAACTACAGGAAAGCGCGCCCAGGCAGGACAAATAAAAACGCCGCACGGTTTGACCCGGGCGGCGTTAAGTTAAGGACAACCGGCTTATTTCGTTACGTTCTTGCCGATGATCGTGGCCAGGTCGAACATCGTGACCTGCTTTTTGCCGGCGAACAGCTTCAGCAGCTTCTCATCGGCGTTGATGTTGCGCTTGTTCTTCTTGTCCTGCAGGTTGTTCTTCTTTATGTAGACCCACAGTTTCTTCACGATCTCGGTGCGGGGAACCGGCTTGGCGCCGATAACCGCGGCCAGGGTGTCGTTAGGGGTGACGGGGGCCATGAACTTCGAGTTTGCTTTTGCAGCGGGCATTGTACTTCCTCCTATGATTGACTTCTAAATTACTTGATACATAAAACTATTTTCCGCCGGGACTGTCAATAGGTTTCTCCTATGAGGAAAAGAAAAGGGCCGGCAGGGCCGGCCCTTTTCGGACTGGGGTGCGCTTACAGCCTGGGCCCGGCGCCGTTGATGGCGGCGCTGGTGACGTTGAACTTCTTGAAGTTCGCGGCGAACAGGCCGGCCAGCTCCTTGCACTTGGCGTCGTAGAGGGCCTTGTCGGCCCAGGTGTCGCGGGGGTTGAGCACCTCGGCGGGCACGCCGGGGCACTCGGCCGGGATCTCGAAGCCGAACACCGGGTCCTTGGTGAACTTCACCTTGGAGAGGGCGCCGTCGAGCGCGGAGTTGAGCAGCGCGCGGGTATGCTTGATGCTCATGCGCTTGCCCACGCCGTAGGGGCCGCCGCACAGGCCGGTGTTGATGAGCCAGCACTCGGCCTTGCTCGCTTTCATCTTTTTCTCCAGCAGCTCGGCGTACACCGAGGGGTGGTGGCTCATGAAGGGCGCGCCGAAGCAGGTGCTGAACGTGGCCTTGGGTTCCTTGATGCCCATCTCGGTATTGGCCACCTTGGCGGTATAGCCGGAGATGAAATGATACATCGCCTGCTCGGGCGAAAGCCGCGCTATGGGCGGCAGCACGCCGAAGGCGTCGTAGGTCAGCATCACTATATTCTTCGGGTGCGGGAAGGCCGCGCCCTTGATGGCGTTGTCTATGAATTCCAGCGGGTAGGCGGCGCGGGTGTTCTCGGTGAGCGAGCCGTCGTTGAGGTCCAGCACGCGGGTGTGCTTATCGTACACCACGTTCTCCAGGATGGTGCCGAAGCGCCCGGTGGCCGCGTGGATCTGCGGCTCGGCCTCGGCGCTGAGGTTGATCACCTTGGCGTAGCAGCCGCCTTCGAAGTTGAAGACGCCGTTGTCGCTCCAGCCGTGCTCGTCGTCGCCGATGAGGCGGCGCAGCGGGTCGGAGGAGAGGGTGGTCTTGCCGGTGCCGGACAGGCCGAAGAAGATGGCCGTGTCTTCGTTCTTGCCCACGTTGGCCGAGCAGTGCATGGGCATCACGCCCTTGAGCGGCAGCAGGTAGTTCATCACGGAGAAGACTGACTTCTTGATCTCGCCGGCGTAGGCGGTGCCGCCTATCAGGATGACCTTGCGCTTGAAGTTGAGCAGGATGAACGCGGCGCCGCGGGTGCCGTCCACCTGTGGCAGGGCGTGGAAGCCGGGCACGTTAATGACGGTGAAATCGGGCGCGAAGCCGGCGAGCTCGGCGGCCGGCGGTTCGATGAACATGTGGCCGGAGAACAGGCTGTGCCAGGCGAGCTCGGTGTAGACGCGCACGCTCAGGCGGTTCTTGGGGTCGCTCCCGGCGTAGCAGTCGCGCTGGTAGAGCTCTTTGTCGGCCAGGTAGTTCTGCACCTTGGAGTAAAGCCTGTCGAAGGTGGCCTCGTCCATGGCGGCGTTGTTCTCCCACCAGACGTGCTTTTCGCTCGACGGCTCCTTCACCACGAACTTGTCGTTAGCGGAGCGGGCGGTATGCTTGCCGGTGCGGGCGCACAGCGCGCCGCCGGCGGTGATCTCCGCCTCTTTTTTGGCTACCGCATGCTCGTAGATGGCGGCGCCGGACAGGTTCTTGTAAATGGTCTTGGAAGTATTTATTTCGTTCATTACGGGTCTCTCTTTGGTCTCTAACATGGTCTCTCCTCCTAATCCAGGATCTTGCGTATGCGGCTCACGCCTTCGACGATGTCAGCCTCGGCGCCGCAGTAGCTCAGGCGCAGATGGCCTTCGAGGCCGAACTCTATGCCGGGCACGGCCACCACCATGGCATCAGCCAGCAGCAGCTCGGAAAGCTTCTTGGAATCCGGCTCGTAGGCGCTGAAATCGGCGAAGCTGTAGAAAGTGCCCTGCGGCTTGTGCAGCTTCACTTTTTTGAGCTTCGCGAGCTCGGCCACCATCACGTCGCGCTTCTTCTGCAGGCTTTCGCGCAGCGTCTCCACGAAGCCGCTGCCTTCGCGCAGCGCGCCGGCGGCGGCCGCCTGGCTGAGCGCCGACGGGCAGGACGACACCTGCGCCTGCACCTTTATCATGGCCTGCGTCAGGGCTTCGTTCGCGACGCTCCAGCCTATGCGGTAGCCGGTCATCGAGAAGGTCTTGGAGACGCCGTTGATGGAAACTATGGGCGACTCGTTCAGCGGTTTCTTGGAGAAGGAGTAGGCCGACGGGGCTTTGAGCCCGTCGAAGACCAGGCGGTTGTAGATGTCGTCCATCAGCAGGTAAACGCCGCGGTCCTCGCAGACCTCCACCATGCGGCGCACGAACTCCTCCGGGTACACCTGGCCGGAAGGGTTATTGGGGCTGTTGAGCAGGATGGCCTTGGTGCGGCTGGTGATGTGGGCCTCGATGTCCGCGGCCTTGGCCAGCAGCCCGCCGTCGCGCGGGCGCACTATGACTGGGTTGCCGTAGGCCAGGCGCACCATCTCGGGGTAGCTCACCCAGTACGGGGCCGGGAAGATAACCTCGTCGCCGGGGTCTATGACAGAAACCAGGAAATTGTAGATGGCCTGTTTGGCGCCGGAGGCCACCACTATGTTCTTCGGGCCCGGCTTCACGCCGTAGTACTGCTCGGTGTAGGCGGCTATCTCTTTCTTCAGGGCGGCCGTGCCGGACGTCGGGGTATAGCGCACGAAGCCGGCGTCGAGCATCTTGCCGCTCTCTTCCAGCGCGCCGCGGGGTATTTTTTCCTCGGGCTCGCCGCCTCCCAGGTGGATGACGGGTTTGCCCTCGGCTTTGAGGTTATTGGCTACTTCGTTGAGCTTAAGGGTGGCCGACTGGCCGAGGGACAAGGCTAATCTGCTGAGGTTCATGGGCGTGTCAGGGGCCTGGGCCCCTCCTCCAGATTAAATGAGCGAAAAAAGAAGACAGGCGCGGGCGGGAATCGAACCCGCGAATAGCAGTTTTGCAGACTGCCGCCTTACCACTTGGCCACCGCGCCGTGTAAAAATATCTTATCAAATTATGGCCCGGGAGTTAAGCGCCGGAGGTTATTTTTGATATGATAAAACCCGCATGAAGAAGAAGAAATGCCCCAAGTGCGGCTATGAAAGCAAGCGGGACGCGGAGTACTGCGGCCTCTGCTACGAGCCCTTCAATAAGAAACCCGCGGCCGGAGAGCCGTCGCCGGCCAGGCCGCCGGAGTTCCCGCCGCACTCGGAGCCGGCAGCCGCCCCGCTGCCGCCGCTGCTGAAGGCCGTTTTCCTGCTGCTGGGCCTCGCTGCCGTCGGGTTCCTGCTGCCTTCCCTGCCCCCCATGCACCCAGGCGCGTTCAGCGCCGGTCCAGTGAACCACTTTCAGGCCAAGACCGACGCGGCGGAACAGCTGCTGGCGGGGCTGGCGCGGGACAGGGAAACGCTGCTGGCCGACATAGCCGCCGCGCCCCCGGACCCCGAGGGCTTCGGCCTGGACGGCAAGTACACCGCGAGGATGGTGAAGCTGGAAGAGGACTACGCCGCGGGGATCAACGCGCTGGGGCTGCCCTGCCCCACCTGCGTCGACGAGAAAAAGGACGCCGCCTACCTGGCCTGGACCGCCGACTTCGCCCGGCGCGAGAACGAAGCCTCGCAGAATTTCAGCGGCCGCTACCAGCAGCACATCCAGACGGCTTTAAGCGGAAAATAGCTGGCGGCGTCAGCCGCCGCAATGCGCCTGCTTCAGGAGCTGCTCGGCCTTCTCGTAGCTCATCTTCCTGTCCAGCAGCTCCGAAAAAGTGATCTGCTCCACCTTCAGCGCCGTTTCCAGCATGAGCCCGTATTTAAAATCCTCCAGGTCCGGGCTGCTGGCCGCGGTGCAGGCGTCCGCAGGCGAGAAATCGGTGGTCAGCCCGGCGACGCGCGCGGAGTAGCCGCGTATCTCCCAGTCTTCCCTGAAAAGGTAGGTAAGCGTCTGGAACCGGCGGCGGGCCTGGTCGCGCGCCGCGGCGCCGGCTATCTCGGAGCTCAGCTTGCGGAAGTCCCGCCCGCCCGGCTCGGCGCGGGCGTCGCCCTTGGCGAAGTCGGCCGAGGCCAGGAAGATGGCGCCGTGAAAAGGGTTCATGCGCGAATAGGTCCCGCTCATCAGCGGCGTGAAGAGCAGGAATTCCCAGCGGCTCGCGGGCACTATCACCTCGAAGCTGTCGGTCTCTTTGAAAAGCTCCGACGCCGCTATTTTTTCATAGGCCGCGTCCAGGCTGGCCTCGGTGGAAGGCGGCAGCGCGCCGTGCGCGCGCAGCGTGAAGCATTTGTAGGCCAGGCTCTTGCTGAAATAGAGCTCCGGCTTGGCCAGCAGCACCAGGTAGCAGAAGAGGAGTCCGGCCAGCAGCGTAAAAAATTTTTTCATAAATCCCCCACGGATCCGCAAAGTGACGCTTCGCCGCCAGAAAGCGGCCCGCCTATATTCTACAGTTAAGGGCCGCCGAGGTAAAGCCCCGGCGGCCCCAAACTATGTACCGGACCGCGCTCAGGCCCAGTCTTCGCTCTTGATGCCGCCCTGTATGCCGATGACTACGCTCTTCACCGGCACCTTGCGCGCGGAGGCCGCCGCGGCCTGTTTCACCAGGGCCAGCAGCCCGCCGCAGCAGGGCACTTCCATGGTGACCACGGTCAGCGTGTTCACCTTGGCGTCCTCGATGAGCCCCTGCAATTTCTCGAGGTAGAGTTCCTGCCCGTCGTCGAGCTTGGGGCAGGCTATCACTATGGCCTTGCCCTTGATGAAGTCGTTGTGGAAGTTGCCGTAGGCGAAGGCGGTGCAGTCCGCCGCCACCACCACGTCGGCCTTCTGGAAGTACGGGGCCATCGGGGAGGCCAGGTGCAGCTGCACGGGCCACTGCCGCAGCTGGGACTTCGCGGCGGGATCCGCGCCGTCGTCGGCGCACTCGCCGCGCAAGTCCATGGTCCGGCCGCCGGGGCAGCCGCAGGGCTCGTGCCCGCCGTGCTTATGCTCTTTGTGCTCTTTATGCGCCATATCTTCCTCCAGGGGGTTGGGCAAATTGTGCTTTTTCAGGTAATCGACACCTTGCTTCAGGAAAGCTTTCTGGCCGTGGTCCCGCAGGTGGCTCAGGTGGGCCTTGATGGTGTTGGGGCCGTGCTTGACCATACCCGCCATCACCTTATCCTCGTCGTAGGGCTCGGCCAGGCGCTCCTCTATCTTTATGGCGCCCTGCGGGCATTCACCTATGCAGGCGCCGAGGCCGTCGCAGAGCAGGTCGCTGATCAGCCGGGCTTTGCCGTCTATCACCTGCAGTGCGCCTTCGTGACAGCCGGTCACGCAATTGCCGCAGCCGTCGCACTTACGCTCGTCTATCTTCACCATCTGGCGCTTGGTCTTCATAGCAGGTCCTTCACCGTGATAGCGTCTATCTCCGCGAGCAGCCGGGTTTCCACCGCGGCCATCTTATGGCGCAGCAGGCAGGCGCCGTGGTGCTGGCAGAGCTTTTTGTCGAAAAGGCAGTCATTGAGCTTCATCGGCCCCTGCAGCACCGCCACCAGATCGCTCAGGCGGATGTTCTGGGGGGTGCGGGCCAGCGCGAAGCCGCCGCCCTTGCCCTTGACGGCCTGCAGTATGCCCGCTTTATGCAGTTTCTGCAGGGTCTTGCGCAGAAAGGGGCGGCTGACGCCCACTGAGGCTTCCATCTGCGCCACCGAAACGGTGGGTTTATTGGCCCTGGCCATGAAGACCAGCGCCCGCGCCGCGTAATCTACGTCCCTGTTTATCAATTTCATAATGTTTATTAATGATACCACAATAGTATCCTTCTGTCAAGGGCTTTCCGTGGCCCACCTTTTCGCCAGAGACGGTTTTCTTTGGTAGAATAAACTATATGAAACTGCTGCTACCCCTCCTTTTACTGCTCTCTCCCGGCCTATGCCGGGCGGACATCTTCATCCTGAAAGACGGCGCCAGACTGGAAGGCGAAGTCACCGGCGAGATGGAAGGCGTGGTCATGGTGAAGACCAAGTACGGCTCGCTCACCATCAACCGGGCCGATATACAGGAGCAGCAGGCAGCCCAGCCGGCCCCGGCCCCGCTGCCGGCGGCCCCGGTGGAGATCTCTACCGCGCAGCCCGCGCAGGTGGAGGTATCCACGGCCCAGCCGGCGCAGGTTGAGGTCTCCACGCAGGCCGCAGCGGTGGAACTTTCCACGGCGGCGCCTGAGGCAGTTGTGGCCGCGGCCCCCAAACTTACCTTCCAGACCGTACAGGTCAGCACGGACGTGCGCCTGCTGGTCTACTCCGAGAACGGGGTCATAGTAGCCACCGAGAACTACAACGCCGAAGGCGCGCTGACCGGCCTCGAGGGCCTGATGGCCGACGGCACCTACACGGAATATTACCCCGAAGGCGCGCTGAAGACCGTGCGCACCATGATGGGCGGCAAGGCCAACGGCACGCTGAAGTCCTTCTACCCCTCCGGCGGCACGCAGGCCGAGGCTTATTATTTCGTAGGCGGCCGCGAAGGGCAGTTCAAATATTACACCGAGGAAGGCCGGCCGCTGCTGCAGGCCGAGTACAAGAACGACAAGCTCAACGGTTGGAAGAAGGAATACGGCCCCGACGGCGCGCTGGCGTCCGAGGCCTACTACATCGACGGCCGGCCGTCGGCGCCTCCCGGCGCGCAGGCCGCCACCGCGGCGGCGGCCGAGCTGGCCGGCGGCCAGGATTCCCAGGTAACCGTGCGCACCATCCGCCTTACCCGGGGCGAGCGCTTCGAGTTCCGCCTTAACGGCAAGCACGTGGGCCGCGCGCGCCTGGACAAGGACTATAACCTGATAGAGCTGGAAGGCAAGCTGCCCGACGGCAACGTGAAGGCCTACTCCAAGGACGGCCGCCTGCAGAAGGAGTTCATCTTCGAGGGCCGGGAGCTCAAGGGCCTGCGAGTCTACGAGGACGGCGGCCCGCTGCAGGCCGAATACACCTACGTCAAGGACAAGGCGATAAAGAAGTAAGCCGCGCCCCGCGACAAAAAAAGGCCGCCCGGAAAACCGGACGGCCTTTTTCATTACTTCGCTGTAAAAACTGGGCCCAGTAGGACTTGAACCTACGACCCAGCGATTATGAGTCGCTTGCTCTAACCAACTGAGCTATGGGCCCTTAAATCCATTGGTGACTGAATAATCATTCTACCAATTTCGCGGCCCCGTTGCCACTCCCGGGCAACCTCGGCACCCTTGTTCATTTCCATCACGAGATCCCCCTTGAGCGTCTATGCCGCCGGTTATCAGGACTTTTTCGCTGTGCTGTTAGCCGCGGCGGAAGACGCGCTGGGCTTGGCGGCGGAAGCGGCCGCGGGAAGGGCCGCGACGGCAGGCTGCGGCTTGGAGTCGGAAGAAGAAGCGCCGGCGGAAACCGCGGGCGCCTTGGCCTGCCCTGCGGCCGCGGCCTTCACGCCCGCCACGGCGGTCGTGGCTTTCACCACTTCCTTCCCCTCAGCCAGGTCTTCGGCGCAGATGGCGGCGAGATTGCCGTTGAAATCTATCATCACCGTCTCGGCCTTCGCCGCTCCGGCCGCCGCCGCTATCAGTATCAAGGTGAACAGCATCTTTTTCATATTCTTTTCCGGTCCTCACCCGGAACAGAACATTTTTTATGCCAGGCGACTAGCGACAGCCAGCTTTGATACTGAACCAGTCCATATTCAAGGCCTGGGACACTATCAGGTTATGCTCACTTGAAAATATTTTATTTCACCTGAAAAGGAAAAACCGGCCATGGGCCGGATTTTAATAGTTTTAGTGCGGTTTTAAGACCAGCCCGGAAGTTCAGCGCAAAAAGAACCCGGGACGGATACAATTTTCAACGCGGTCGCTTAATTCCCGCGCAGAGACTCTATCGGGTTTACGGCCGCGGCTTTCAAGGCTGGCCAGAAACCGAACAGCAGGCCGCTGACTCCCATCAGGACAAAGCCGTAAAACACAGAGCCCGCAGTAAAGGCCGGCTCCATCTTCATGAGGCTAGCCAGTTTGTATACCGCCGCCACGCCCGCAACAGCGCCGGCCAGCCCGCCGGCCGCGTACAGAATGAACGATTCCATCAGGAACTGCGCCGCTATGTCCCTGCGCCGCGCGCCCAGCGCCTTGCGCAGGCCTATTTCGGCGCGCCGCTCCCCCACGCTCAACAGCATGGTGCTTACCACAGCCAAGCCGCCAAGCAAGATCGGAATGGCGGTTACCGCCAGCAGGAAGATCTTAAAGAAATTATTAGTGCGCTTCATCGCGTCCAGGAAGAATTTCGCCTGGTGAACTGTGAATTTTTTTTGCGCCTCCAGACCGGGTCCGGCCTCTCCGTTCAAGAGCTTTGAAAGTTCCGCCGCTGCGGCGGCCACGTTCTCTTCCCGGTCTATCCTAACCTCGAACAGTCTGGGCGTCCTGTCCGTTAAACCGCAGTTCTCCCCGGCCCCAGGCTGTATGACCACGCCGCGCGACGAATTAAGGCCCCTGGTCTCCTCCAGGTCCACGCCTTCTATGACCCCTGTCACCGTGAACTCTTTGCCGCCTATTTTAAGGCGGCGTCCCGGGGCGGACCCCTCGGCGCCGAACAGTTCCCGCGCGGTTTTGTACGTCAGCAAAGCCGCGTCGCGGTCGGCCTCGTCCGCCGCGAAAAGCCTCCCGGCGACTTCGCCGCTGTAGCTCGCCCTCATCCGGTTGGCGCTTATCTCGTAAACAGGCGCCGCGGTTTTATTATCTCCAGCGGCCACCGCGCCCCACGAGGCGACGGAGACTCCTACCGCCTCCACATTAGGGACCTTTTCCGCGATACGGCCCGCGTCCCCGAACGAAAGGCCGGCCGTCTTCGCCGCGGGGTAAACGCTGATCACGCGCGGGTCGATAGCGTCCAGGCGGCCGAAAACTTTCTTGCGAAAGCTCCCGGTAAGGCCCAGCACCGCCGTAACCGCGCCTATGCCTATAGAGAAGCAGGCGAAGATAAGCAGGCTGCGCAGCTTGTTGCGGCGCATACAGCCAAGGGTCGCCAGCGCCTGCCGTTTAAAAGTCCGGACCGAAAAGTAACTGACGGGCCGGGGCAGCCGCAGCGGTTCCGCGGCGGCGGAGGCGGCGGCGGTCCCGAGGCTATCAGCGGCTATCCGCCCCCCCTCTATCTTTATCACGCGGTTTGCGCGCGCCGCCACTGCCGGGTCATGAGTGATCAGGATGACGGTAATACCCTTTTTATGCATTTTCTCAAAAACCAAAAGTATTTCATCGCGAAGCAGGCCGTCCAGATTGCCGGTGGGTTCATCGGCTAATATGACGCGCGGGTTGTTTACCAGGGCCCGGGCTATCGCCATCCGCTGCTGCTGCCCGCCGGAAAGCTCGCCCGGGCGGTGATTGCGCCTGCCCGCCAGCTCTACCTGCGCCAGGCATTCCCGCGGATCCCGGCCTCCGGAAACGCCCGAATAGGCCAGGGGCAGCGCAACGTTCTCCTCCGCCGTAAGCTCCGGCAGGGCGTGAAAATTCTGAAAGACGAAACCGATAAGCCTGGAGCGCAGGGCGGAGAGCCCGGCGTCTTTCATGTCCGAGGTTTTATGCCCGGAGCAGTAATACTCCCCGGAGTCCGGCTGGTCAAGCAAACCGAGTATGTTTAATAAGGTCGATTTGCCGCTGCCCGAGGGGCCGGTAATGGCCACGAATTCACCCTGGGCGATCTCGAGCGAAATTCCGTCCAGGGCGGTTACCTCCCCGTCCCTGGTCTTATATTTTTTAGTGACTCCCGCAAGTTGTATCAATGGTTTCATGGGAGCATCTCCGTTCCCGACTATTTTATCTTTTTAAACTCAAATCTTTTCAGCCAGGAAACACGCTATCCCTGCCGCCAGGAAAGCCGCTATCACGAAAGATAATCCGGATGAAAACAAATATTTATATATTTCCATAGTCTTTCAAAACCGTCCCGGAATTGCCGTTCCGCGCTGCCATTTCTGGCACGGCGCGGAACGGGACCGGATATTTGCCGCTTACATCCACTTGCAGGAATCCACTATGATGTCCTGGCAGTCCTGCTTGCATCCGGGATCGCAAACCATCTTGCACACAGTTTTGGTTATAGCCGTGCAGACCCACTGGGCTACGCCTTTGTCGGAAGAAAAGCCCGGCAGACGGTAAACCTTGTAGCCGCCGTATACGAATTCATACTTCTGCTCCGGGGTCGCCTTTAGAAGGAACTTTTCAAGGGCGGTTTTCAGCTCGGCGTCGCCTTTTGCTTCGGAGTAAGCTATCGCGCTTTTAACAGAGGCGTCCAGTACGGACATCATGCGCGGGTTGAAAAAATCTTTCCCTTTAACCGGCTCCGGCTTTATTTCGGCGGCCGCAAGCGGAGAGTTCTCCTGCGCCTGGGCAAGCATCTGGGCAAACCCAGGCGAGTTGCCGCCGCCGTCAAAATTGACCTTTATCTCCTGGGCCCCGGCCACGGAAGCAGCCGCCATCACCGCGAACACCGCTACAAGCATATTACTCTTTTTCATTTTTTTTCCTCGTCTCTATTTCGTTTACCGCGTATGCCAGCTATAGATCATTTTTTATGCCATATACACCAAAAGTCAGCTCTCCACGCCATTACGGCATTAACCCCGGTATTTACCCGAAGAACAAGCTCTGGCAGTCCGCTCTAAAAAACGGACTCCAGAACCGGTTTAGCGCTTTTCAGGGAAAATCAGACGAGGAATTCAGTAAACAGGGGGGGTGACCGCAGTTTTTCCGCCATGCCGCCACATTTTCGTTTGAAAATAAATATTTTCAAATGGAATATCTATAAACTCTCAAGCTTATCGCGGCGGCACTTCAGGCCCAGGGCGGCTCTTTGCCGGAGACTTTCAGCCAGGGAAGATGCGAGAACTTCTCCGCGTCGTGGCCGGTGGCCATGGTGATGTCGGTGAAGCCGCGCTCGTGCAGGCCTACGGCGATGTCTTCGCCTTTCACGCCGTCGCCCAGTTCGGAATCTATATACAAAGGAATATCGCGCGGCAGGGTTTCGGCAGCGGCGGCGAACTCCTGCGGGTTTTTGAAGGACTGCAACTCCGCACCGGCTGCCTTGGCAGCCAGTTTCCAGTTCATGTGCACCAGCGCGTCATCGTCGAGCAAGGCTATTTTTCCGCCGGCGCGGACGGCAGTTTGAATAACAGGCAGCTCCAAGGTCACTATAGTACCTTCGGCAGGGACCGAAGTGATCTGCAAGCTGCCGCCCCAGGCCTCCAGGGTGGAGCAGGCGTGATACAGCCCCAGCCCGGTACCACCGGCCTTGCCGTGCGTTTCGCCTTTGCTCCCCAGCCTGGCCAGCACCGCCGGCGCAATGCCATTCCCATCGTCTTTAACCTTGATAAAAGCTTTCCCGTCCCGGGCCGTCAATTCCAACTGGACGGACCCGCCGGTCCCCAGCGCTTCCACGGCATTGTTAAGCAGGTTCGAGATTATCCGCTGGAATTCTTTCTTATCCACCAGCGCCGCGGGATAGGCGCCCGGCGCGCTGAAGCCCAGTTTTAAACCCGTCCTCTCGGCATATTGCAGCTTTTTCTCCGCGACCACCGGCTCGATGATGGCGGCCAGGTCATGAACCTGCCGCGCGGAATGTTTTTCTCCGGGCGCACGGTAATGCTCTAGCAGGTCTTCGGCTATGTCCCGTATCCTGTCCACGGCCGCGCGGATAAGACCGCGCTGCTCCTGCGGCATGTCCAGGCCTTTGGCGGCCGCGCCCATGGCGGCCAGCGGAGAGCGGATGTCGTGCGCCACTTGCGCGGCTAATTTTCCCAGCGCCGCCAACTGCGCGTCCTTTCTGTGCGCCTCCTCATACGCCAGGATTCTATCTATGAGCCCGTTCGCGTAGCTCACGTACCTGTCGCTCTCCGCCCCTGGCGTAGTTATCCGGCTGAAATCGCCCTTTGACATCTCCTCCATCTTCCTGAGCAGCGCCGCTGTAGAACGGGACGAATACTTGGTGATATACAGCACCAACAACCCCACCGCCAGGAGCAGGAAGGCGAAGAAGGCGAAGAAGATCCAGCGCAGTTCTGTTGCGCCGGAAACCAGCTGTCTGGCCGGCAGCTGGAAGTACACCCTCACGCCGTACGCGTGGCCGAAAGTATTGAATACGGTAAGCCGCCCGTCCTGCTCCCTGGACCCGGAATGCCACTCCGAAGCGGACGGCGCGGAACGCTGAAACCCGGGCGATGCCGCGAACGGCACATAACCGCTGCCGCTGTTGAACGCCGCAAGGTAATCCAGTTTTATCCCGCGCCACGACGCGTAGTACTCCGCGTACGAAGAGAACTCGGCCTCTAGCGCGCCGCGGTCAATGACACCCAGTACATACCCCGCCGGCCGCCGCTTGGAAGCGCCCACCGGCGCGAACACGACAGGCACCGGGCCGGAGCCTGCGTCCGCGAACTGCCACGGCCATACGCTTTTTAAATTTACCGCGCTGACCAGGCGGGGAAGCTCCTGCCGTATTTTCGCGTTGTTTGCGGCGGCGGCCCTCGTTTTCCCGCCTGCGTCCACGTAGCAGACGGCCACATACTGCGGGTTGCTTTTCAGCACGGACGCGAGCCGCTTTTCGACCAGCCCGAACTGCCCACTTGCGGCCGCCTCCTTGACCCCCAGCAGTGACACCAGCATGGCCAGGCTATCTCTGTCGCGGGATAGTTCAAGGCTGACGGTTTTCCCCCTGGAAGCGGCTTCGCCCGATAGCGCCCCAATAACCTGCCGCTCCCCCATTTTGACGACACCGCGGTAAATCACCGCCAGGGCGGCCGATAGAGGAACCAGGGAACACAGGATCACTACCGTTAAAGTTTTTTTATTCATGGCGCTCGATAACTTTACCTATTTCCATACGTACTGTAAACCGGAGCAAGAACGGTGCCACGCGCTGGGCGGCACAAAAATTGCTCTGTTTGAACCAAGAACCATAAGGAACCATTTATAATGATAAAACTATACCTGCTGACCGTGCTTATCTCGTCTTCTTTCACTGGGAACGCTGCCGCGGGCCTTTCGGCCTCGCATGCCGCTTTCCTTAAAGATCTGCAGCCTGCATCCTTCCGCTCAGTCACACCGGAAGTCTCCGAGCCGCAGTTGAAACAGATCACCAACGACTTCCCGCTGGTCTTCGCGAAGTCGGCCGGCAAGCTGAAGATAGGCATCAACCCCAACCGGGAATTGATGTATTCGATACTGCACCTGACGGAATACTCGAAGACCCTGCGCGGGGGCAACATGCACCCTTTGGCCGCGGCCGTATTGAAAAAGTTAGGCAAGTTCAGGGATCACCCGGCCGTTGCGGAGCTGGATAACGGCGGCCGCCTGAACTGGAAGAACGGCCTGCGCTACGACGCCTTCAGCGAATTCCCCGGCTACTTCTCTGCCCTGCCGGAGGGGCGCCGTATGCACCCTTACGACGACGCCTTCCTTGACAGAGTGCTGCGCGGTATGTCCAAAGAAGAGAAAGTAAATTACCTGGACGCGTACTGGGAAAAAGTCCTGGATTTCTACCAGGCATCAGATTACGCGGATTTCTTCCGCGGAAACTCAGAACTGTACCGGTCCTACGTGGACTCTGTCTTCGAGCGCCTGCCCGCCGGCGACCCGGCCCGGCTGCACGAGGACTACCACGGCAATTACGGTTTTGAAAATTTCTATGTCGTGCCCTCACCTCTGAACCTGCCGCCGGGCGGCAGTTTCGGCGGCCGTATCGGCCCGTCGATATTCAATTTCATGGGTTACGGCTACAGCGACGCCGACGCGGTCAAGTTCCTTATCCTGCACGAGTTCGGCCATTCGTTCTGCAACCAGGCCGTCTCCGGCCACCTCGGCGAAGCGATGAAATACGGCTTCCTGATGCAGGGTATATCCGCCGAGATGGGCGCGCAGGCTTATAGCGGCTGGGAAACCGTGATGTATGAGCTGCTGGTCCGCTCCGTGCACGCACGCCTTACACTGAAAACTGAAGGCGAGGAAGCCGCGGAACTGTTCCTGCTCAGGGAGGAGCACGAGCACAAGTTCGTCTTCATCCGGGACTTCTACGCCCTGCTCGCGGCCTACGAGCAAGAGCGCGGCCGTTACCCGACCGTCAACGATTTCTACCCGCGGTTGTTGGCCGCTCTGGGGAACTGGCGCCTGGCGGAGATAGAGGAGCCCGTCGCCACCGGGCTCTGGACCACGGGCACGGTGTCCGGACTAAATATCGACTGGGCCGACCCGGAAAAATACGCTTACGCTTATGGCCTGCGCGCGGGCGATACCGTCACAGAAGTCGACGGCGTAAAACCTGCCGCATCATTTTTCCTCACCCTTGAGAACGGGAGGACTTACCGCCTTACAATCAGGCGCCGCGACGGCGGCGCAGAAACGATGGCGTTCCCGGTTCAATCGCATAAAACGCTGCGCCCGGTGCGCATGGAGCCCCGCTGACCTTCGTCTGATTAATTCCAAGGCAGGTCTACCGTGTCGACCTAAGTGCAGGAGATTAGCCCCCTCGGGTCCGTGGCCAGTTTGGAGTATACAATCGTGTTCCTCCTGGCTCCATTTTCAATGATATTGCCGCGCAAAACCCCTTCCCTCGAAAAGCCCAGCCGCTCAGCCACTTGGCAGCTCCGGAAGTTGCCCTCCGTGCACCGCACCTCCAGCCGGAAAAAACCTGCCTCGAACAGATAAGCAGCCAAAGCGCCGACAGCCCTGGAGACCAGTCCTTTGCCCTCGTACTCTCCGACGATCCAATAACCCAGCTCCGCGGCGGCATTAGGCCAGTTGAGATTAAGGACACCAACGCTTCCGACGAAAACCTCTCCGGGATTATAAAAGATGGAATAGTCGAAAAGCCTGTGCTGCTCCCAGGCTTTATGCGTGTAGTCTATGTAGTTGGCCTCATCCTGTACCGTTTTGATAGCCGGCGGCCAGGGAAGGAATTTTGTAAGCCGCGCCCGGTCCTTGTCGATAGATTCAAAGATCTTCCCGGCATCGCTCATGCGGTGTTTTCGCAAGAGTATACTGTCGGACTCTATCGTATCCTTTAGCAAAAACTTTTCCATTCGGTCTCCTATTCGACCAATAATTTCTCCTGTGGCAAGGGACCGGCGGACGCGGCCAGGCGCGCGGCTTACTGCCGCGGTTTCTCTTCCTGCGCGGGCGCGGAACCAGGCCGCAGGTCTATCCCGTAGGCGCGCATCCCTCCCTCTTTGACAGCCAGCGCGGTCACGATAGTGCCGGGCAGGCCGAAGAGGAAAGCGACTATGCGCCAGACCCTGTCCGGATTGTTCTGCGCCAGCATGCCGGCGTAGCTGATGTTAGCGAGCACCCAGACACCTGAAACCCCGGTGTGTATAACGTTCATAGTCCTCCTGAAATATACTCAACTACTCTTTCTTCTCGTCCTTGGCGGGCGCCGCATCCTTCACGCAGCGCCAGCCGGAGCTGTTCGCCACGCCCGGCTGCCGCACCCTCTCGCAGCGCCCGACCGAGGAGAAATACTCGCCGTACATCGATCTTACCCCGCCTTTCCAGCACGCGCCGCTCGTTATCTCCGTCACCTGACCCAGCATATCGTACAGGCCGTACGGATTCGGTTTTTTCTGGGCCACCGGCTCGGTGAAGACGCGCAGGCTGTATCTGAGCGGGAACTGCTCGTAGTCCTGCATGTCTTCGTAATTGTCCCCCCAGTAATACACTGTCGAGGTTCCGCCGCGGGCGGCTTTCTCCCATTCGTAGGCAGGCGCTTGCCGAGGTACTTGCAGTAGGCCTCGGCATATTTCAACTGGTGACCGAAGGCCGGGTGATCGTCACGTTCACGCGGCGAATCCAATTCCCCGGAGTCCTTCGATACAGACATCATCCTTGTGGCAACAACTTGCCGACTAGTCACCTTACACTTGTCGATCAGGAAGGCGCCCGTAGTGGCCGTTGTCACAGGACGAGCCTTGGCCAGCAGGACTTTCGACAATTTTTTGGGGTACTTCGCCGCATAGGTGTCGCCGAAAGTGAAGGGCCCGGCGGGTATCTCCGCCATGCCGCGGCAGCGCTCCGGCGCCATCGCCTCCAACTGCTCGGGAGAGAAATAAGGAAGCTCCCGCTCCCCGGCGGCGGCGGGGAGAGCTATCAACAGAATATTTAGCGCGATTAGGGATATCACTATTGCGGCTCTGTGTCTTTTTTAACCGACTTGTTAGGAACAACATCCTTAACGCAGCGCCAGCCGTAATTGTGCGGCCGCCCGGGCTCCGCAGGCTTAGCGCAACGGCCGACGGCTGCATAATACTCGGACCAAAGCATTCTGCCTCCGCCTTTCCAGCACGAGCCGGAGGTCATTTCAGGCGCGTTACCAAGCATGTCGTAAAGCCCGTACGGATTCGGGAGTTTCTCGGCTACCGGCCCGGTCAAACGTCTCAAATTGAATTTGGACGTGCTTTGCTCGTATACCTGGCCATCGTCATAAACGTCGCCCCAGTAATATATCGTAGAGGTTCCGCCGCGGGCGGCTTTCTCCCATTCCTCTTCGGTAGGCAGGCGCTTGCCCAGATATTTGCAGAATGTCTCCGCATACTTTAGATTCATCGTTACCTGCGGATGTTCCGCTTCCGGATCCTTCGGATTCAACTCGCCGGCACTTTTTCCGAACGCCATCATCCAGGTTGCATGCGCCTGAAGCTGGGTCACCTCGCACTTGTCTATCAGGAAAGCGCCGGTGGTCTTGATGGTGACAGGTTTTATTAGCGGCTTGAACGCCGGCGGCGTGCGCCGGCCGGCGGCGGCATAGGAATCACCGAATGTAAACGGTCCGGAGGATATCTCCACCATTCCACGGCACCGCTCCGGCGCAAGCGACTCTATCTCTTCCGGCGTGAAATACGGCTCATTATCTTCTGCCATGGCCGGGGCGGCCAGCAGCAGTGTTAGTGCGAGAAGTTTCATATGCATCGTGAACACCCAAATATAGCATTTAGAAAACGCCGACTTCGCGCCCGACTCTTTTACACGCGCGAAACTATCTCTTTTATCTTCTTGTTGCCGGCATCCAGCTTGGCCTGTTCAGCTTTGCTCAGCGCCGGAGTATCCCCGGACTCCAGGTTAACCTTCACTTTCGCCAGCAGCTCGTCGCTGACCTCTACGCCGCGCATCCAACTGTCGGAATACCCCTTCAGTTCGCTATAGGTGATGCTGCGCACCACAGCTATGCGCCAGGCCCAATGCTTCGCCTCGACCTCTAGAAACTCGCGGGCGGCCTTGTCGATAGCGGCTTGTTTCTCCGCGCGCTGACCAGCTGACTTTTTAGCCATGGTGCGGCTGCCGGAAAGAATAGCACGCAATTCGGCGTTGGCGTTTTCCAAGTCTGAATCTTCCTTGACGGTAAGGCGGCGCACCTGGCCCTTATTAATGATTTCCCTTACCTTCGACAGCAGCTGGCCGCGCACGGCTTCGCCGCGCCCCCATTTGGCCGACCTGGTTTCCAGGTCTTTGTAGCCGATATCTCCGGCTTTGTCTATGCGCCAGGCCCAGGACATCGCTTCAGCATCAAGCACACTGGCGTGCACAGCGTCGGCTACACTCCGTATCTCGGTGCGGCCAGCGGCATCCTGAGCCGTGACCGGAACCGACGCCAGGCCCACCAAGGTTACTGCTATTAATAACTTATTCATTTGATTCCTCCTAAAGATCGCAAATGCTTCGCTGAGTTCGGAGCAATTTATATGCCAACAACGCGCTGGGGCCTGGCATAAATATTGCTCCGCGAAGGGCATGCCAGACACTGGCAAAGGAAATAAGGAGAATTATGAAGAAGCTAGAATTGATTATCGCAATATTTGTCGCCATGAGCGTCACCGGGTTGGCCCATAGCGAAGCGTTTTCTCGGGCAGCTTGCCGAACATGCGGCGGCAGCGGCCAAACCGAACTGTCGCATCCGTGTGGCGCCTGCAGCGGGGGCGGAGAACAGCGCTGCTCCAACTGCCGCGGTAACGGCGAATACACTTGCGGCCAATGCGGGGGCGGCGGCACAGTTACTGTTTACGGCGAGGTGCAGACCTGCAACCTCTGCGGCGGCAGCGGCAGCGAGACCTGCGGCTCCTGCGGCGGCGCCGGCAGCAACACCTGCGGTTTCTGCGGCGGCTCCGGTGACATCGTTGCTAACTTCACCTGTAACGCCTGCGGCGGTTCAGGTGAGAATTGAACGATACGGAACAGATTTAATTGAGCAGAAATACTTTCAAATGAAAATATTTAGGATTGGGAGATAGCGCGAAGCATCTTAACACCAGGGCGGCTCTTTGCCGGCGATGTTTAGCCAGGGGAGGTGGGCGAACTTCTCGGCGCCGTGGCCGGTGGCCATGGTGATATCGGTGAAGCCGCGCTCGTGCAGGTCCACGGCGATGTCTTCGCCCTTCACGCTGTCGCCCAGTTCGGAATCTATATATAAAGGGATATCGCGCGGCAGGGTTTCGGCAGCGGCGGCGAATTCCTGCGGTGTTTTAAAGGACTGCAGCTCCGCACCGGCAACTTTGGCGGCCATGCGCCAGTTCATGTGCACCAGCGCGTCGTCGTCTAGCAGCACCGCCCGCAGGCCGGCCGCGGGCTTGGCCGCCGCCGGCAGAGCGATGGTCACTGAAGTGCCCTTGCCCGGTTCGGAGCCGATCTTCAGCGAGCCGCCCCAGCTTTCCGCCGCGGTCCGCGCGTGATAAAGCCCGAGGCCGGTGCCGCCGGCCTTGCCGTGGGTCTCGCCCTTTTGCCCGAGTTTCGCCAGCACCTCCGGCGATATGCCCTTGCCGTCGTCCGTTATCGTCAGCAGCACCCTGCCGTCTTCAGCCGTCAGCAGAACGCTCACGCGGCCCGGCCCAGATAGAGCTTCCAGCGAATTATTCAGCAGGTTGGAAACGATGCGCTGCAGCTCTTTCGCGTCCACCGCGGCCTTGGCGCCGCGCGCGGCGTCTTCGAAATTAATTTTAACCCCGGCCTTGTCCTTATGCTGCAGGCGCTTCTCCGCCATCACCTGCTCTATCAGCCCGGCAAGCGCGTGGGTTTCCACCTTGGCCCCGGTCGCCGCGCCCGGCGCGCGGTAGCGCTGCAGCAGGTCGTCGGCTATGCCCTGCATGCGGCCCATGGCTCCGTCTATCAGCGTGCGCTGGTCTTCGGGCAGGTTCAGGCCTTTCGCCGCCGCGCCCAGCGCGGCCAGCGGCGACCGGATATCGTGCGCCACCTGCGCTGCCATGTCGGAGGTAGCTTTGCTCACTGCGAGCTCGCTTTCTAACCGGGCCGCCTGGCCCAGCGCGTCGCTCATGCGCTCGGTCATCTGCGCGAACGGCGTGCCGATAATGCCCGCCGGCAGCCGCGCGATGTTCTTCTTTATCGAATCGCGGATGATGTCGCTCTTGCCGGAACCCGTGATGGAGTTTATCTCTTTGACGGAGCGCTCGATGGCGGCCAGGGTCTGTATGGCCCCCATATTGGAGAGGATCAGCAGGCCCATGAAGAAGAAGACCACGGTGATGAACAGGATATAGTTCTGCGCGAAGACCGCCCCGTTCACGTCAACCAGGTCTATAACGCATTCAAGGCGGCCAAGCTCCGCGCCGTTGGAGACGAAGGGGACGCTTCTGCCAAGCTGTGCCCACGGCCGGTCGTAAAGATTGCCGACTATGGCCTCTTTGAAGATCCACCGGCTGCCCTCGAACTGCACCGGGTGGAAGGTGATGCGCTTAATACTGTCGTTCTTGACGCGCCACATGATGCGCTGCGTCTCGAACACGTCGCCTTCGAGAAAAGCTTTTTCGAAGTACGCCGCATTCTGCCGCATGGCCGTCAGCAGTTTGTCGTCGGCCACACGCACGGCGGAGAAGGCCGAGAAGCCCTGCCAGAAGGCCACGAACACCAGCACCGCGACCGCGTAGTGCCGCCAATTATAGGCCAGGATGCGGGTAAAAAGTTTCACCATCTAAAATCCCCTATTTCGGGATATTCAAGAAATCCCCGGCCAACCACTAAATTTTTTATTTTTTTGGGATACCGGAATACCCGCACGCTTTGATAGAGCGGAAGCGCAACCGCTTTTCCGGACAGTTCACCGACAACCGACATGGCGAGCCGGTGCTTGCGCTCAGCATCTTCGGTACGGATCATGTTTTCAAAGTAGGCAGCACCGGCCGGCAGGTCAAAATCCAGATATCCATCATCGCGGAAGAAAACCTCTACAAAGGCCCGGTAGTCCGGCACCACGGCGTCTAGATGCATTATGGTGAGATGGTACGGCCGCGGCCTGGTATGAAGTATTTTTTTGAATTCCGCCGGTGGATAGCGCACAAGCCGCATCTGTACGCCGGTCTTCTTGAAGAACGCCTTTGCATAGTTGTCCATTTCCTGGTCGTTATCGGTCCGCCAGTTGGAAAAGACAATACTTCCGCCTTTATGGCGCATGGAGGCCAGGGCCGCGCGGCAGTCCTGTTTGGCCATCCCCTGTTGAGCTCCCGGCACGCCTATCGGCAACACCGTAGCCACATCGCTAAACTCCTTCTTCGCAGGAAGAAAAGACCGTCGCAGTGAATCTATATCCGTACAATGGTAAATCATACCGCGCATGGCAGGATCGAGATGATTTATTATCAGGTTGCCCGTCTTGAGTTCGGTATTTGTAAAACTCTGGTAACCGCGCTGAACGGAATGCGGCATTTCCACCCCGCTGAGCAGGTTCCAATCGGCGATCCCGCGGTCGTCGGCGGCGATGTCTGTGGAGTTCTGCAGCACGACTATCGTGTTATAGCCACGGAGCACAGGGCTCTTCCGCGCCAGCACAATGCTGTTCTTCTCTATCTTTTCAACAGTGAAGGGCCCAAGCCCGTCCTCGATGGCGCCATTTCTTGCCAAGGTAGGCGCATTTTCGTACCGGGTAAGAAACGACAGGTAGGTCGGCCGGCTAGATGCGAAGCTGACGCTGACGCATCCGTCCTGGGCGGTCAGCACGGCGGAATCGTCATATTTCTTCGCTGTAGCCTCCAACTGCGCGGCAAGCAGTTCCGTGGAGAATGTAACCTTCTGGTTAAACCGGAGGGATTGGTCCGGACAGAACGAGTACTCCCGGTTGTCCAGGCTGCGGGTCCATTTGCGCAGCACTCTGGACGAATAATTTTCGCCGTCATCCCTGCGCAGCAGGGGCTCATGCGTCTGCTTGAGTATATAAAGAACAATACTGACAAACGCCTGATCCGTGCGCACCTTTGGCGGCAGGCTGTTCGCCAGGACAACCCAGTTATCCTGGCCGCCACGGCAGCCGGCAGCGCAGGCCAGGCCGACCAGCATTAACGCGCGGAATTTTTTGTTATATGCAGACATACTGGTCTGAACCCTATTTTCACGAAGAATCTTTGCGACCTGAGGTTGAAAGAGTCGACAAAAGCGTCTATCGAGCGCCCTTTTTCTTTAAGCCAACCGACCGCCAGGTAATGCGCGCAGGCGCGGTCAGGCCGGGAGAGCAGGGGATCGAACCATATCCAGTTAAGACAATAGGAATCTGTCCCCTCTCTCTTATAGGTGGTCACTAAACCTACCGGAACAGAATCCTTTGCAAGACATAGTGAATTCTCCGGCAGCAGTTTATATTGCGCCACATCGCGCGAAAAGGCTACCCGGTCCGGAGTTACGTACTGCTTCCACTTCTCATACAGCTCCATAATTTTTTGGAGATACAGGCCGCGGATGAAATCTGTCTCGCATGTCATTGCCGCGACCCCGAACTCTGCCGCCGGGCGTGGCGGCAGAAGGAAGCGCTCTCCGGAGGCATGATAGTGTATCCTGACCGCATAAGAATCTGGAATGTTCTTTTTTATCGTATCGTACTCGCAGGCGTCGGAACCGGGAAGGTTGAACAGCAGCTTGGAGCAGTTTGTCAGGGAAAAACAACTCCGAAGGCTCTCTTCGGTTACATCGGAGAGAGCCGCCGCCTCATAATAGGCGCTCGAGCCTTTAATTTCAAGATGTTTTATCATTAGGAGATTTCTATTATAAGTCAGAGTTCCCTTCCGTGCGGCTAAACAACTCCTCGCACAGGACGCAGGGCGAAGAGTGCGCTGGCGACAATGCTTCTCCGTTCAGCCCGGCTTTTTCGGCCAATTCCCCAAAAGTTAGGGAAGATATATCGCGATAAAAGCCGCTTGTCTGCAACTCATCCACGGTCTGATAGAAAAATCGCTCATAACCGCGGCGCGGGATATCGCACACGGAAAAACCTCGGCCGCACATATACACCATGCCGTCTTTATTCGGACAGCACTGAGAAAGAACTTCCTTATCGAACGACGGATAGGCGTACGCAATATTATTTTGCTTTGCCGCCCCGAACGGGACCACTTTCTGCACCCCTATAGGAAACTTGCCGAATTGGCGCAGTTGCCCTATCTGGGCGATGTCCATGGGCGACTGTATGGTCAGCACAGCCCCGAACCGAACTCTGAGAATATCGCATGCCGCTTTAAGATTTCCGGCATTCTCTTTGCCGAGAAATTCATTGTGAAATTTATCATACGACAGCTGGACTTCGTTCAGACCGGGTATTTGCCGCAGCGTCTGCTCCGCGAGTTTCGCGGTAACTGCGAAACTCCCGTTAGTTGTAATAATTACCCGTGGCTTATACGCGGCAGCCGCCAATATGGCGTTTATGGCCGGAATATACAGCGTCGGCTCCCCACCCACAAAAACGAGGGTTCCGAAGCGATAGCGATTTATGGATTCACCCAGAAGGGCCAGTTCATCTGGCGACAGCTGCTGCTGTGCCGGCCCGATAATAGCGCAATGCCTGCACTTGAAAGTGCAGGCATAGCCAAGAACGATGCTTAAGGATTGCGCCACTTTGCTGCCCATTTACAACAAAGCCGCAAAGGGGGGCTAGGCGGGAAGTTTGACTTCGTCGCAAGAGCCCACGGGCACGCACGCCTCTCCGGCGATATCAATCGTAGAGATCAGGGCGGTTTTATCGGCCTGAGAAATATTCGAAACGAAGTTGTCGGCCTGAGAAATGGACAAAGCTCCGAGAGAAACCAGGAAAGCCGCTATGATCTTATCTTTGTTAGTCATTTTTTATCCCCTTAACCCCTGTTAGTTTATCACTTTTACGACTTTTGTGCAATTTGCCGATAAAAAAAGGGAAAGCAAATGTTACTTTGCTTTCCCTGGATACATCCGGTTACGGCCGGATCGTGGATACTCTGGGGCCAATCCCCCAAATTACAAGGAAGTGTTACGTATATAGTATGGCAGAACGCCCTAGGCGGGACAAGAGGCATAGGACCTTGCCAGGCGTGGGCCTTTTGGCCCGAAGCGACCGCCAGAACCCCAGGAGCGCCGCTGAACAGAACTATGTTGTTTTTGTGTCAGGCCCAAAACAGGATAAGCCGGCCCTGGACAGCATCTTAAGCTGTTTCGGGGTATTCGACAGCATTCTGTCCGCCTGGTAGTTCAGCCCGAAGTAGACCTGCGCCCTGTTTATATAGCCGAGTTTTTCAGCCGCTTTCACGCTCCGCTTCGCATACGCCTCTCCATGCACGCTCCGGCAAACACGATACAATGTCTCCAGGTCTTTTTTTGTGATCTCACGCCTTACGCCTTTATACTTTTCCGAAAAGCCCGCCAGGAGTTCCCTGTCAGTTATCTTACGATAAACCTCATTATGAACCACTATTTTTGCCCCGAGCCTTTTACGCGGAGCAGGCTGCACCGACGGGTAGCCTACCACCAGGGAAACGACCGGGACCACCCCCGCGGGAAGGCGGCACATTTTCCTGATCTCTGGTATTCTGTCGAATATGGGTCCGATATAAACGGAGCCCAGGCCGTGCGCGTCGGCCGCGGTGCACAGGTTCTGGGCACACAGGACGGTGTCCTGAAAGGCGATCCAGAAAGGCCTCAAGGAGCGATCCGCGGAGAACGGGGCTGATTCCATCCTGGCCCAGCGCTTAAGCCTGTGAAAGTCCACACAAAAGATAAAATGCAGCGGGGCTTTCTTCATAAAGCTCTGCCCGCACAACTCTGCCAGCCGGTCTATCGAGGCGCGCCTCTCTATTTTGATCACGGAATATGGCTGAAGATTCCCCCCAGTGGGCGCCTGGATGCCGGCTGCAAGGATATTTTTTACTACTCCAGCCGGGACCCGCTTACGGGTGAATGCCCGGCAGCTTGCCCTTTTTAACAGAAGTTGTAAGGTTTTATTCATACATAGTCCCTTAAGATTACAAGCCCGCCGCCACTGGCCAAAGCCATTCCGCCAGTCGGGTTCAGTGCTTGTGGCTATGGGCGTCGCAGGCGTCCATGCCGAACAGGGGTTTGCCGTCGGCGAACGGGGAGATGGCGCGCAGGCGCTCTATCACCGGCGGCAGCTCGCGGAGGATGTAGTCCACTTCCTCTTCGGTGTTGTAGACGCTCAGCGAGAAACGCACCGAGCCGTGCGCGTAGGTCTGCGGCACGGCCATGGACATCAGCACGTGCGACGGCTCGAGCGAGCCCGAAGTGCAGGCGGAGCCGGAACTCGCGCAGATGCCCTTCTCGCTCAGCATGAGGAGGATAGACTCGCCCTCGATGTACTCGAAGCTGATATTGGTGGTATTGGGCAGGCGCACGGCGCCGCCGCCGTTGACGCGGGAATTCTTTATCTTGAGCAGGCCGTGCTCCAGGCGGTCGCGAAGGCCTTTCACGTAAGTGTTTTCCTTCTCCAGGTTGTTCTGGGCCAGCTCGGCGGCCTTGCCAAGACCTGCGATATACGGCACGTTCTCGGTGCCGGCGCGGCGGCCGTGCTCCTGGTGGCCGCCCATCAGGAACGGCGCGAAGCGCGCTCCCTTGCGGACATACAGCACGCCGATGCCCTTGGGCGCGTGCAGCTTGTGGCCCGACAGTGAGAGCATGTCTATCTTGGTCTCTTTGAGGTTGATGGGCAGCTTGCCCACGGCCTGCACGGCGTCGGTGTGGAACAGCGCGCCCTTGGCGTGGACTATGCGGGCGGCTTCTTCTACGGGGTAGACCACGCCGGTCTCGTTATTGGCCCACATGATGGAGACCAGCGCGGTCTCCGGCGTCAGGGCCACTTTCAGGTCCTCCAGGTTTATCTGACCGGTCGAATCCACCGGCAGGTAGGTGACGCGGTACCCCTGCGTCTCGAGGTATTTAAAAACATTGAGCACCGCCGGGTGCTCCACCTTCGTAGTGATGAAATGCTTCTTCTCGGGGAAGGAGCGCAGCGCGCTCCAGATAGCGGTGGAGTCCGCCTCGGTGCCGCAGCTGGTGTAGATTATCTCGGAGGGCTCGCAGCCCAGGAGCTTCGCCACGCGCTCGCGGCCGAGGTCCAGGTACTTCTGGTTGCCCCCGCCGAAGAAGTGCATGCTAGACGGGTTGCCGTACAGCCCGTCGAAGAACGGCGCCATCTCGGCGGCCACTTCAGGCGCCACGCGGCTGGTGGCGTTATTGTCGAAATAATAGACCTTGTCCATGAGCTCCCCCTTATTCCGCCTCTATCTCTATGGCCGGGTCGATGCGCTCGCGCAGCTCTTTCTCGACGACGTTCTTGAGCGTCGCGCCGGAAGACGGGCAGCCGTGGCACATGCCGAGGAAGCGCAGCTTTATCTTCTGGCCCTGCACGTCCACCAGCTCCATCCAGCCGCCGTCGGCCTTGAGCTTGGGGTTGATCTCCTCGGAGAGCACCTTCTCTATCATCTTGATCTTCTCCACCACGGTCATGGCGGAGAACTTCTTGTGCTCGGCCTCGGCCCAGTAATCCTTGATGATCTTCTCTATCTCGCCCTTGCACTGGCCGCAGCCGCCGCCGGCCTTGGTGAAATTGGTCACTTCCTCCACGGTCTTGAGGTTATTTACCTTGATGGCCTTGAGGATGGCGTTCTCGGTTACGCTGAAGCATTTGCAGACCACCTTTTCCGCCATGCCCACTATGACCTTCTCGGCCTTGCCGCCGCGGTAGTTCTTTATGGCGGCCTCCAGGGCTTCCATGCCCATCACCGAGCAGTGCATCTTCTCCCCGGGCAGGCCGCCCAGGAAGTCCGCTATCTGCTGGTTGGTGATCTTGGCCGCGTCGTCCAGCTTCATGCCCTTCACTATCTCGGTCAGGGCGGAGGAGGAGGCGATGGCGCTGGCGCAGCCGAAGGTCTTGAACTTGGCGTCCGTGATGGTGTCCGTGGCCTTATCTATCTTGAGGGTCAGTTTCAGCGCGTCGCCGCACACAATGCTGCCCACCTCGCCCACGGCGTCCGGCTTCTCTACCTCGCCCACGTTGCGGGGGTTCTTGAAATGGTCGAACACTTTTTCTGTATAGTTCCACATAATGATACCTCTTTAGTCCTTTAAGCGCCCCGGGAGAGATCCGGGACCTGGCCGCCGCCTCGGCAGGGAGGGGGCACCCCTATATCTTATTAAATACCGGCCCGGTCTTCAAATGAACTCGCGCTTCAGTGGCCCACGGTCCAGCGCCAGCGCCCCCCACAGGCAGAGCCCGCCCCCGGCAAAGGCGCCCAGCCGCAGCAGTCTGGCCGCCAGCTTTACCGACTCGTTGAACTCCGGGGCCAGCGACACCCCGCCGTACTCCAGCGGCCGCGGCACGGCCAGCCAGGGGAAAAGCAGCAGCAGCAGCGCGGCGGCCGCCAGCAGGTAGAGCATCAGGAAAGCGCCGCGGCGCCCCCACTCTTTGCGCGCCCAGACGCCCAGCGACAGCGACAGCCCGGATGTCCAGAACAGCAGCGAGAAGACGAAGGCCAGGCGCATGTGGTTGACCATGAAACCGGCCAGCGGCGGCATGTCCACCGGCAGGGTGGAGCGCCCGAGGGCCAGAAAGAAGGCGGGAGTGGAGAAGACGTCGAGCAGTGTGAGCAGGTCCCGCCCCGCCTTGAGCGACATGACGGCGCAGGCGGCGGCGGCCCCCAGGGCCCCGGCCGAAAGCGCTTTAGACTTTCCTTCGGGCAGCAGCTTCATTAAAATTAATTATATAACTTTCCCCGCGCCTTGCCCCGCGGGCTTGAAAAGTTATTTAATGGAGAACGGGCTCGAGCCCGATCTTAGGCAGCCGGAGCGACCATGTCGGTAAAACTTATCAGGCAATACACCGTGTTCCTGCCCAATGTCCCGGGCGCGCTTTCCAAGTTCGTGGAGCTGTTCGCCAACGAGGGCGTCAACATCATCGGCATAGCTTCGGAGATCCGCGACGACTCCGGCGTGGTGCGCGTGGCCGTGGACGCCGACCGCAAGGTCAGCCACATCCTGACCGGCGCGGGCTTCACCACCATCGAGACCCAGATGATCTCGGTGGAGCTGTCCGACAAGCCCGGCCAGCTTATGCGCATGACCAAGCTCCTGGGCGAGCACAATATCAATATCACCACGGTCTACGGCACCGCGGACACCGGCCACACGGGCCGCCTGCTGATGAACGCCTCGGACGTGGACAGGGCGCTGGAGATCCTCAAGTCGGAGCTGAACGGCAAGTAGCCCGCTTTCTCCGCAAATAAAAACCGCCGGCTGCCCGGCGGTTTTTTCTTTCCGGCCCGCGCCGTCCGGCCGTCCTTTGACGGCGGGCACGGCAAGTATGTAAGATACGCACAGGGCTGAATGCCCCGCCGATGAAAAAAATTTACCTGCTGCTTTCTTTTGTAACCGCTGTCCCGCAGACCGCCGCCGCGGCCGAGAGCCTGCTCCTTAAGAGCATCCGTGGCGGCTCTGGCGTGATCTACTCGGTGGCTTTCGCCCCGGACGGCCGGCATATCGCCTCCGCCGGAGTGGACAAGGCCGTCAGGATCTGGGACGTGCAGACCGGCAGCCTCGTCAAAACGCTGAAAGGCCATTCCAATTTCATCGACTCCGTGGTCTTTTCCCCGGACGGCAAGCGGCTGCTCACCGCCGCGGAGGACGGCACCGTTAAGCTCTGGGACGCGGCCAGCGGGACCTGCACCGGCACGTTCCGGGGCCACCGCGACTCCGGCCTCTTCGCCGTCTTTTTTCCCGACGGGGAGCGGGTCGCTTCCGGCGGCTACGACGGCATCATCCGGCTCTGGCGCGCCGGGGCCAGGGCGCCCTACCGCACGCTCCGGGCCCACTCCGGCTACATCAACGCCCTCGCCGTCTCTCCGGACGGCCATACGCTGGCTTCCGGCAGCGCCAGCCCCGTAGTAAAGCTCTGGGACGCGGAGACCGGCGCGCCCAAGGCGTCGCTGGAGGGCCACAAAGGGCCCATCAACGCGCTCACCTTCTCCCCGAGCGGAGACCAGCTCGCTTCGGCCAGCGACGACAGGAGCGCCAAGATCTGGAGGCTCAAGGACAACCTGTGCCTCAAGACCCTGCCCGGCAACAGCCCCGTGCTGTCCGCCGCCTTCGCCCCGGACGGCTCCCATATTTACACCGGGAACGCCGACAGCTCTATCAACGTCTGGGAAACCAATAATGAAACCCCGCTGCGCACCTTTACCGACCATTCCGGGGCGGTCAGGGCCCTGGCCCTCTCCCCCGACGGCACCAATTTGGTGTCCGGCAGTTTCGACAAGAGCGTTAAACTCTGGCTCACGCCCTGGGAAGCGGACCGGCGCGAGCGCGAGGCCAGGGAAGAAGAGGAGCGGGCCAGGAATTACGCGCTGCATTATAAAGCCGGGATGCAACTCCTGTTCGATCCCACGCTGGCGAACCTCCGCCTGGCCAGCGCCGAGTTCACCCAGGCCCTGACCTTCAAACAGGAGAAAGAGTGCGCGGACAAGCTGGGCGAAACCGCGGCGGCCATCAAGAGAATAGAGACGCAACAGCAGCGGCTGAAAATGCTGGGGCTGATGGCGCTGGGCGGCATAGCCGTCCTGCTGGTCATCTGGCGCGTTATAGCCGCGGCGCGCGGCAAGGCGCGGGCCCGCAGGGTTTATCCGGACGAGATAAAGCGGGAAACCCTGCTGGGAAACTACGATAAGGCCCTGGGGCTGTATACCGAGTTCAAAGCCCTGAAGGGCGACATGACGAAGCTGCACAAGCTGGAGCTTAAAGAGCTCTACCAGGCGCTGCGCATCAGCGAGGACCTGGCCAAGGAGAACCTGCCCTACGAGTACCTGCTCTCCTACGCCCAGGCTTACGCCGCCGACGCCAATTACCGCCTGGCCGCCGCCATGCTGCGTTCCGGCATGCTTGCCGACGATTTTACCCGGCCCGAAGAGTTCGACTCCTTCGCGGCCATCTACAAACAGGCCCGCGGCTCCGAGAGCCTGCTGGCGATACGCCTGAAGCCCGCCACTTACTCCGCGCTGGCCGAGGCCTTCGTTCGCGCGCAGGATCACGCCGGCTGCGCGAAGGCGCTGGAGCTGAAGGCGAACTACATGCCCGCCGACATGTCCCCGAGGGACAAGGAACTGCTGGAAACCGCCCGCAAGAACGCGCCGGTCCCGCAGCCCCCCCCGCCGCTGAAGATAATGGAGATCTAGGCCGCCCGGGACCGGGCAAAGAAAAACCGCCGGGCTTTCCCGGCGGTTTTTTTACGCCGCCTTTCTGCTTGTTCTTCGCCCTGAAAAGCGCGAGCGCCCCTCAGGGGGCTTCAGGACGGCTCACTTCCCCAGAAGCTCTTCCACTTTCCGCTGCAGCTGTTCCAGCACCACCGGCTTGGCCACGAAAGCCCGGCAATTCCCTTCCTGGGAGAACAGGTTTATCATACCCTGGTCGAAATATTTGCCGCTCATCACCACCACCGGTACGTCCGTGGTCTCCTCGCCGGCTTCCAGCTCGCGCAGCACCTCTATGCCGTTCATCCCCGGCATCATGATGTCCAGCAGGATGATATCGGGTTTAACGGCGGCGGCCTTGGCCAGGCCGTCCTTGCCGTTCATGGCCACCTCCACCCTGTACCCCTGCTTGGTGAAATGCGCTGCCTCTATCGTGGTGAAATCCGCGTCGTCGTCTATAATCAGCAATGTCGGCATTTTACCCCCCTGTAACATGGTTACCCCCCGCCGCCCGCTGACGGGGCAAACCTTCCCCGCGAGGCCGTTACCTCATCTTACCTAACAATCGGCCAAAAACGAAAGATCCGTCGCGCAAAAAAAACGCCGGGGTTTACCGGCGGTTTTTTTCGGCTGGAGGCTTACGGCCGGGTCAGCTTCTTGTACCTGACGCGGTGCGGGGTGTCAGCGGCCGTGCCCAGGCGCTTGTGCCGGTCGGCCTCGTACTCGGAGAAGTTGCCCTCGAACCAGGCTATCTTGCTGTCGCCCTCGAAGGCCATGATATGCGTGGCCACGCGGTCGAGGAACCAGCGGTCGTGGCTGATGATGACGGCGCAGCCGGCGAAGCTCTCGAGCGCCTCTTCCAGCGCGCGCAGGGTGTTCACGTCCAGGTCGTTGGTGGGCTCGTCGAGCAGCAGCACGTTGCCGCCCTCCTTTAGCATAACGGCCAGGTGCACGCGGTTGCGCTCGCCGCCGGACAGGTTCTCCACCTTCTTCTGCTGGTCCTGGCCGCTGAAGTTATAGCGGGCCACGTAGGCGCGCGAGTTCACTTCCAGCTTACCCAGCTTCACCAGGTCCAGCCCGCCCGAGATGACCTCCCAGACGTTCTTGCCGGCCTGCAGCGTGGAGCGGTGCTGGTCGGAATAGGACAGCTGCACGGTGTCGCCCACCCTGAACTCTCCGGAGTCCGGCTTTTCCTCGCCGGTGATCATCTTGAACAGCGTGGTCTTGCCGGCGCCGTTGGGGCCGATGATGCCCACTATGCCGCCGGGCGGCAGCGAGAAGGAAACGTTGTCGAGCAGCACCTTGTCGCCGAAAGACTTGGTGACGTTCTTGGCCTCAATCACCAGGTTGCCCAGGCGCGCGCCCGGCGGGATATAGATCTCCAGCTCCTTGGCCAGCTTCTCGTTCTCCTGGCTCAGCAGGTTCTCGTAGGCGGTAATGCGGGCCTTGCCCTTGGCCTGGCGGGCCTTCGCGCCCATGCGTATCCACTCGAGCTCGCGCTTCAGCGTCTTCTGGCGGTCGGTCTCGGTCTTCTCTTCCTGGCGCAGGCGCTCGCCCTTCTGGTCCAGCCACGACGAGTAATTGCCCTTCCAGGGAATACCCGCGCCGCGGTCCAGCTCCAGGATCCAGCCGGCCACGTTGTCGAGGAAATAGCGGTCGTGGGTGACGGCGATGATGGTGCCCTCGTACTCCTTCAGGTGATGCTCCAGCCAGGCCACGGCCTCGGCGTCGAGGTGGTTGGTGGGTTCGTCGAGCAGCAAAATGTCCGGCTTCTGCAGCAGCAGGCGGCACAGGGCCACGCGGCGCTTCTCTCCGCCGGAGATTGTCTTGATGACGGTGTCGGGCGGCGGGCAGCCGAGCGCGTCCATGGCGAGCTCCAGGCGGCTGTCCACGTCCCAGGCGTTGAGCGCGTCTATCTTCTCCTGCACCTTGCTCTGGCGGTCGATGAGCTTGTTCATCGCGTCGTCGCTCATGGGCTCGGCCAGTTTCTCGCTGATGTCGTTGTATTCCTTCAGCGCGGCCATGGCCTCGGGCAGGCCCTCTTCGGCTATCTGGCGCACGGTCTTCTCCGGGTCCAGTTTGGGTTCCTGCTCGAGCAGGCCCACGGTGTAGCCCGGCGAGAGCACGGTCTCGCCCTTGAAATCGGTGTCCAGGCCGGCGAGGACGCGCAGCAGCGAGCTCTTGCCGGAGCCGTTGAGGCCCAGCACGCCGATCTTGGCGCCGTAGTAATACGAGAGGTAAATATCCTTGAGGACGGCCTTCTTGTCGTAATGCTTGCTGACTCCGACCATCGAGTAAATTACTTTTTTATCGTCTTTATCAGCCATGTTGTTTTCCTTGTTCCGCTCGTCCGTCCGGATATCATTATCCCAAATAAGAAACCGCCGGTAAACAACCCGGCGGCTTCCTGCGGCGCTGGCCGCTTACTTCAGGTAGTAGATCTTGGTCAGATAGGAATACTGTTCTCCGCCGCTGGTCACCGGCTGGTCCAGGCGGTCGGTCTTCACGCCTATCAGCGTCTCGCCGCGCTTCTTGATGAGGTCCCTGTAGTAGGCCTCCTGCCCGGGGATGATAGCGGGGTCCTTGGCCACAGCCAGCGTAACGCCCACGCGCGGGCCGATGTAGAAGGCGGCGTTCTCGCCGTAGCGGGCCACGAACTTTATCCCGGCGCCCTCCAGCAGCGCGAAGTCCAAGCGCACGGCGCTGTGGCGCACGGACATATAGCGCAGCTGCTTCTCGCGGTCCTGGTTCTCGCCCAGCGCCGTCAGGTAGTAGAGGTTGACAGTGGGCTTGGGGAAAATGTTATCGTCCGTGGGCACGCCGAACGAACCCACTACGCGCAGGCCCGCGGCCCTCAGCGCGGCCGAGAGTTTTTTCTCCATCTGCGCCGGGGGCAGCGGCATGTGCGCGGTGTCGCAAAGGAAGCTGCGGATCGCCAGGCCTCCGGTGGGCTCGTACTTCAGGGCGCCGAAGCCGGGCGAGAACTCGGGCGGCAGCGGTTTTAGCCCGGCTTTGGTTATCACCGGCGTCCAGGCGGCGGTGAACTCGGCGAATTGTTCCGGGGTGCCGGCCATCTGCGTATACAGCAGTTTGGGGCCGGTCAGCGCCATCAGCCGCAGGCCGGAAAGGGTGCCGTCGGCGTAGCGGGCGTCGCCCGCGGCCGGGGCCTGCGGCGCCGAGGCGGCCACGTCAGAGGCCCGCAGGGATTCGAGCTCGGCGGCGCCGGCGAAAGCGGGGAGCAGCAGCAAGGCGAGAAGCAGTTTCATGGTTCCTCCAAAAGTAAGCCCTATGTTATACCACCGGGCCGGCTGGTTTTCAAGTGCCCGGCTCCTTAGTCCGCGGTCAGCGGCGCCGGGGCGGCCGGTCCGCTGTTTTTTTGTCCGTCGTCCACGGCGAGCGCGGCGAAGAAACCGGCCACCGCCAGCAGCGAGGCCGCGATGAACACCGACCGGTAGCCGTAGGCCGCCCACAGCAGGCCGCCGGCGGCGGGTACGGCCATGGAGACAGCGTGGTCTATGGTCACGCCGAAGGAGACCGTGGGCGCTATGTGCGACTTTTCTTCGGCGATGCGGTTGAGGTAGGTGGTGCGCGCTATGCGCGTGGCGAACATCAGGCTGTCGAGGATGAAGATGGCGTAGAGCAGCGGGCGCCAGGGAGCGAACGCGAAGCCGGCGCAGATGAACAGCAGGATCAGGGAGTCCGCGAGGAACATCCGGCGCTCGCCTATCCTGTCCGTCAGCGCGCCGAAGGCCTGACGGAAGACCACGCCGAGGCCCGCCGCTGCCATGCCCAGCGCCGCCATGGCGGCCGGGCTGGCGCCGTACTGCGTCACCAGCACCCAAGGGGCGAAGGTCAGGAAGATCTGCTTGCGCGCGCCGAAGAGGATGTTGAGCAGGTAGTACCACTTGTACTTCCAGCGGAACACGAAGCGCCGGCCGCCAGGCGCGGCCTCTCCCCCGCCGCCCGGTATGCGGGCGAACAGGAAAGCAGAAGCCAGCGACGCCAGGGCCGCGGCGCCGAAGGACCATCTGTACAGGTCCGGTCCCGCCAGTTTGGCCATTGCCCAGAAGAAGCCGGCGCCCGCTATAGCCGCGAAGTTGGTCATGCCGCTGATCTGCCCTAGGCGGCGGCCCTGCCCGCCGTCCTTCGCGAAGCGCAGTCCCATCACGCTCTCCACCGTCATGAACAGGTGGCCGCCGGTGCTCCACAGCAGCATCCAGACCAGCATGGAGTTGTACCCCGGCGAGAGGAAGGCCAGGCCGGCCACGCCGATGGCGGTAAGCAGGCTGGTGATCACGGCCCAGTGCCGCACCGGCAGCGCCGCAAGCAGCCCCGTCATGAAGATAAGCAGGAAGCCCGGCAGCTCGCGCGGGAACTCCAGGAAGCCGCGCTGCTTCTCGGTCAGGCTCAAAGTGTCGTTGAGGTAATTATTGAAGGCGTTGGAGATCACGCCGGTGTTGATGCCGAGAAAGAAGACGCCCAGGAGGAAGGCCTTGAAGGCCGGGTCGGCGCCGCGCCACCGTTTAAGCAGGTTGCCCATATTGTAATTTTATCAATTTGCCCGAAGGGAGATCAGAGGCCCGGCGGGCCGGAGCGGCGCAGCGTCAGCAGCGGCAGCTCCGACCGGGTGAACAGCCGCAGCGGCGGGCCCCAGGTGCCGGCGCCGGAGGTGACGTAGATATAAAAATCCCCGGCGCGGTAGAGGCCGTAAAAATACTTGAACATCCTGTACTCCAGCAGGCCCAACGGGAAGATCTGCCCTTCGTGGGTATGGCCGCTCAAGACCAGGCCAAAACCCGCGGCCGTTATGCCGTCGAAGCCCTCCGGCTGATGCGAAAGGAAGAGCAGCGGCTTGGCCCGGTCCAGCAGCGGCGCGAGCCGGGCCGCCGCGTCCCGGTCGCCGCGGCGCAGGTCGTCCACACCGGCCGCGAGCAGGCCCGGTACCGGCTCGTAAATTTCATTCCGCAGCGTTTTCACTCCGCAGCTTTCAAAGAAAGCGGCGGTCGGCTGACCGCCGCCGGAGAACATGTCGTGGTTGCCCAGTACCGCCGCCTTGCCGCGCAGGGCTTTCATGGAGCGCAGCATTTCGCAGGTCCCCTCGGGCATGCGCTCCCGCCGCTCGGAGAAGTCGCCGGTGAAGGCCACCAGGTCCGGCTTTACGGCCTCGGCGACGGCGGCTATCTGCGCCAGGCGCTCCAGGCTGTTCATGCGCCCCAAGTGCAGGTCTGAGACCTGGAGTATGGAAAAACCGTCCAGCGCCTGCGGCAGATCCTCAAGCGGGATCTCCAGGCGCACCACTTCGGGGTCCTTTCGCCCCTGCCAGGAGGCCAGCCCGACGAGAAAGACCGCCGCGGCCAGGCAGGCCCCGGCCGCGCCCCTGGCGCGCACCCTGGCGGCCCAGAGCAGCAGATCGCACAGTGCCAGCCACCAGAAGACTATGAAAGAAGCGCCGAGGACGAAGAAGCCCAGCCACAGCGCGGCGTCCGCCAGTTGCCCGGGCAGGTATTGCGAATAGACCCTGGCGGAAGGGTAGAGCGCGGACAGCAGCAGCGCCGCCTCTATGGCCAGGAATCTCCCCGCGGATCTCAGCGCCAGCCGGCGCACCAGCCACCAGGCCGCGTAAAGGTTGAAGGCCAGGCAGAACAGGGACAGGCCCAGCCCGAAGAGGCTGAACGGGTTCCTCACAGCCCCAGCTCCTTCGCGGCCTGCTGCCGCCGGTCGGGCGAGAGGAAGGAGCCCTCCACGGCGCAGCGCAGCGTGTAGCGAATATCGTCCAGGGACAGGCCCATCTTATTCACCGCCAGGGAGTATTCCTTGTTCAGGTCGGTGTCGAGGATCTCGGGGTCGTCCGCGCCTATGGTGCATTTGACGCCGGCGGCGATGAATTTTTTAAGCGGGTGCGCCTCCACCGACGGCACCGCGCGCGTCAGGTAGTTGCTCCAGGGATTGGTCTCTATGGTCACGCCGGCGCGCTTCACCAATTCCACCGTGCGCCCGCTGGCGTCGTCGGCCGCCTTCACGCCGTGGCCTATGCGCCGCGGCTGCAGGGCCTTTATGGTGTCGGCCACCTGCGAGAAATGCCCCTCCTCGCCGGAATGCACCGTCAGCGGTATGCGGGCGCGGTGCAGCTTCTGGACGGCGTCCTTGTAGAGGGAAGACGGGAACTCGCTTTCGTTGTCGGCCAGGTCGAAGCCGGCGACGGTCTTTTTATTGTCGGCGCAGAAAGCTATGGTTTTCTCCGCCGAGGCCAGGCCGTAACTGCGCGAGGCGATAACGATGACGCCGCAGACCATATTGGAAGTCTTTTCGAATTTGGCGCAGGTGGCCGCTATCAGCTCGTGCGCCTTCGTCCAGTCCAGGCGGGCGCCTTTCAGCATGAAGTCCGGGCTGTAGCGCAGCTCCAGCAGGCGGATGTTCTCTTTTTTATAGGCGTCTTCCAGCGCCTCGTAGGTGATGCGCTCCACCGCCGCGTAGTCGGCAAAGCTCGCCTGCGCCAGGCCGAACATGCCGAGCACGGCCGAGAGCGACGCGCCCGGCGCGCGCAGCTTGTAGGAGAGTTCCAGCACGGCTGGATCGAACGAAGGCAGGTTAAGGCCGTGCCGGCGGGCCAGGTCTATGACCGTGCCCACCCGCACGCAGCCCTCTATATGGCGGTGCAGCTCCGCCTTGGGCAGCCCCTTGATGGTTTTTTCGTCCATAAATGTTTCGGGGACGGCCTATGCCGTCCCCGGAAACTCCGGCGGGGCCGCTTACTTTATGTGCAGCGCGCCAACGTACTTGTCGTAGCGGGAGTCTATTTCCTTCTTGGTGATGCCGCCCACGCGCTTGACGCTGAAGTCCTCCACGGAGAAGGAGCTCATGACCGTGCCGCAGGCCATGGCGCGGCGGATCACGTCGAAATTCTTCCAGTCGGGCGCGGCCGCCAGGTAGCCCATAAAGCCGCCGGCAAAGGTGTCGCCGGCGCCGGTGGGGTCCACCACTTTCTCGATGGGGTGGGCGGGCACGGAAAGGACGTTGTCCTTGAAGAACAGCATGGCGCCGGCGTCGCCGCGCTTGACCACTATGCCGCGCGGGCCCATCTTCATTATCCGCCGCGCCGCTTTTATAAGATTATACTCGCCGGTCAGCTGGCGGGCCTCCTCTTCGTTGACGAAGAGCATGTCCACCTTTTTGAGCAGCTTCAGCAGAGAGGACTTCTTGAGGCTGATCCAGTAATTCATCGTGTCGCAGGCCACCAGGCGGGGTTTGCCCATCTGGTCCAGCACCTCGCGCTGCAGGTCAGGGTCGATATTAGCGAGGAACAGCACGCCGCAGCGGGCGTGGTCGGCGTTGAGCTTGGGCTTGAACTGCTGGAAGACGTTGAGCTCGGTGGCGATGGTCTCGGCGTTCTTGTAGTCGCGGTCATAGCGGCCCACCCAGTGGAAGGTCTTGCCCGGCATGACCTCGAGGCCCTGCTGGCAGATATTCGGGCGCTTGAGGAACTTGCGGAACTGCGGCGGGAAATCTTCGCCCACAACGCCCAGCATCTTCACCGGAGAGAACTTCGAGGCGGAAAGCGAAAAGTGCACCGCCGAGCCGCCGAGGGCCCGCTTGGTGTCGCCATGTATGGTTTGTACGGAATCGAGAGCTACAGAACCGACCACCAGGATTGTGTTGTTCATTTCCTCGCCTCTGGGGACCGCGAATTGCCGCAGTACTTAATGATACTAAATAACCCCCGGGGGGCGCTTTTCCGGCGCCGCTCCTGCGAGGGGGCGGCCGGGTATTTTTCGGCGTAACAAGACGGCAATATCTATCCGGCCCCCGCGTTCTATACTATAGATGAGGCGGGGCGTTCCGCCCGGAGACCACAGTTATGAGAACCACCATTTTCCTGCTCGCCCTTATCGTACCGGTGCAGACCTTCGCCACGGGCGCGCCCGACGGCGGCGCGCAGATGTACAGCGTCAGCTCCGAGCGCGCGAACATCCGCAGCGGGCCGGGGGCGGAGCACGAGGTGGCCTGGGAGGCCGGCAGGTATTATCCCTTGGAAGCGCTCGACAGGGAGGGCAGTTGGGTCCGGGTGGGCGATTACGAGAACGAGGAGGGCTGGATCCATAAGTCGCTGCTCGCCAAGGTGCCGGCTGTGGTCATCATAACCAAGAAGGCCAACATCCGCGAGGGCGCCGGCCGGGACTACGAGGTGGCCTGGACCGCCGACAAGGACTGCTCGCTTAAGGTTTTGGAAGCGCAGGACGGCTGGTACAAAGTTTCCGACGGCGAAGAGGAACTGGGCTGGCTGCACTCCAGCGTGACCTGGGGCTACGCCGACTCCGACGCCGGCGCCGGCCAGCTGGAAGAGCAGGACGCCGGGCTTTGACGCCAGCCTCCGCCAGGAAGACAGGCCCGGTCACCCCGGGCCTTCTTTTTTTGCCGCGCGGCGGGTATAATACTGGTATGGCTAAAACGATACTGGTCACCGCTTTCGAACCTTTCGCCGGGCGCGGCCGCAACCCGTCGCTAGAAGTGCTGGCGCGGCTGAAGGCGCCGGCCGGAGCAAAACTTTTCAAGGCCCGCCTGCCGGTCAGCGGCAAGGCCGTTGGCAAGAAAATATCCGCGCTGGTCTCACGGCTGAAGCCGGACCTGGTGATCTCGCTCGGCCTGGCCGCCGGCGAAGCCGGGATACGGGTGGAGCGCTTCGGGGTAAACGCGGCCGATTACGGCATAAAGGACAACGAGGGCTGGCAGCCGGAAGGCCAGAAGCTCGACGAGCACGGCCCCGCCGCCTATTTCGTCACGGCCGACCCGCGCAAGCTCGCCGCCGCGGCCCGCCGGGCCGGGGCGCCCGCCTATGTCAGCAACCACGCCGGCTGCTATGTCTGCAACACTTTGATGTACCGCGCGCTGGCCGCCCTGGCCGGCAAGCGGGCCAAGTACGCCTTCATCCACCTGCCGCTCACCACGGAGATGGTGCTGGCGGAAAAACCGGGCAAGAGCCCGTCCCCCTCCCTGCCCCTGGCCCTGCTGGTAAAAGCGGTCCAGGCGGCCTTGCGGGCCGCCTGACAAGCGAAATCAATCAGGAAGAATAGGAAGCAGCGTCCCCTCAGCCCCTTAGCCGCCGCTAGCGCAGCAGGGGCTTGAGGGCTTTCATTTCGGAGACGAATTCCGGGGACTTCTTCAATTCTTTGTAGAGGGCGTCGGCCAGCGCCTTGCCGGCGGCGGTGTCGGTGGGGTGGTGCACGCCGCCCAGCACGCGGAACAGGGCGCTCTCGTCTGCCTTGGCCAGGAACTCGGCGCGGCGGGCGGGCGACAGGTCGGCGAGGATCAGAGCGAACAGCCGGGACATGGCGGAGTGTCCGCTTGGGTAGGACAGGCCTGCCACGCGCGGCAGGCAGGGCTTTATACCCGCGTCGCGCACGAAAGGCCGCTCCCTCTTGTAGACGTCTTTCAGGAATTTGTGGGCGGCCACCGAATCCTCTGCCACGTTCTTGAAGAACGCCGTCACCGGCGCGGGCGTCGGGCTGCCGAACAGCGCCAGCTTGCCGAAGAAGGTCTGGTAGTCGTGGCTCATCTCGCCTTTGGCCGCGGCGCATTGCGCGGCCGTGCGGCGGGCCTGCCAGTCGTAAAGCACCCTGAAATCTTCCTTGTCCGCGTAGGAGCCGTCGGCGGGGGCCGCGGGCACGGCGCGCAGGTCCAGGTCCGCGAGCACCAGGTAATGGCCGGAGGCCGCGGCGCGGGCTTCTACTGCAGTCGGCGCGGAAGGCGCCGGCAAGACGGCGGTCGGGCCCGAATACAGGTCGCTGTAAGCGCCGGCGCGCCCGAAGACGGGCAACAGCGCGGCCAGGGAAAGGGAAAGCAGCAGGCGGCGGGTGAACAGCTTGGTCATTACCTAAATTCTACCCGTAAACGCGCCGCCCGCACAGGGCTTAAAGACCCAGGCGGGCGGAGGCAAAAGGACCCGTGGGCCCTGCGGTTAAACGGCCGCTTTCTCGGTGACGGGCGCGGGGGCGTGAGCCGGCGCGGGCGCGGGGCGGCCCAGGGCCGTCAGCGTCTCGCCCACTATCAGGTCGGCCCATTCCTTGCGCAGCTCGCTCGTGGGCGGGGGCAGGGTGCGGTGCTCCACCTTCAGCTCGTCGAGCAGGGCGTTGAGGCGGTCATAGATGTCCTGCTGGAACTCCACGCTCTTGGCGTCGCGGATGCCGTCGTCCATCAGCTCGCCTACCATGGGCAGCTTGTAGATGACGTCGTAGGGGAAAGTCTCGGCGTAGGCCTGCAGGAAATCGCGCAGGAACTGCTGCGTGCCGCAGCGGCGCTCCAGGTAGGCCAGGTTGTCGAACACGGAGCGGTCGCAGATCACCACCTGGTAGCCGCGCAGCGTGCCGCGCAGCTCCTCGGTGATATGCTGCATCATGATGTACATCTGGGCGGGCAGCGTGGTGCTCTCGTTGATCGGGATGCCCTGCTCGAAGGCGGCGGCCGCGATCTCGGAGAAGACCTTAACCTTGACGCCGCGCTTCTTGAGCTCGGCGGCCACCTCGTAGCAGAGGGTGGTCTTGCCGGTGCCGTGCGTGGAGATGAGGGAGATCTTGTAGGGCCGCTTCTTGTGGGGCATGGTACGCTCCGGGAAAACAAATTTGAAAAATCGGGATAGACAGATACTACACTTTTTCGGGCCGCGGTCAAAATTTTCCGCCGTAGGGGTTTACTTTCGCCTCCCGGCCGCCCTCAATTCCTTCAGGATCTGCGGCAGCGCGTCCCTGAGCAGCTGCCGCCCTACCACCAGCAGCGCCCCGCTCAGCGCCAGCGTGTCGTCGACAAAGCCGGGGATGTTCACCGGCAGCATTTCATAGAAGAAGACGGCGGCCGGCAGCGCCAGCAGCCACGGGCTGGTCCCCCAGCGCTTGTTTATGGCCAGGCAGGCGCCCAGCAGCAGCCCGGCCCCGACGAAGGCCGGCGCCGAGAAGACGCTGAGCCCCAGGCTGAACGGCGCCAGCGCGAGCGACCACAGCGCCGCGAACACGGCAGGCAGGGCCGCGTCGGCGTAGCTGTAGGTTTTTACGAAGAAGAGGTTCACCACCGCCGCCGCGAAGAAGACGGTGAAGACCGCCGCCCCGGCCAGCAGCCCGGTCTTAACGTCGGCCGCCGCCCAGCCGATCAGGAAGGACAGAACCGTAAAGGGGAAGGAAAGGGCCGCTATAGCGAAACTTTTCCACATGTCACTGCGCCAGCAGGCGCATCAGCCCGAGTTTTTCACGGAAGATCATAGCCAGGATGAGCAGCAGCAGCAGCGTCAGCGCCGCCGTCACCGCGTCAAAGCCCGTGGAGGCGCCCTTCGGCGGGGGCGGCAGCATCAGGTTCTCCTGCTTCTCCGCCGCGTAGTCGGCGTAGATGTCGCAGGCCGAGATGACGTAGATGGGCCGCAGGAACAGCATCACGCAGCCGACCGCTACCATCATCGGGATGCCCGCCCAGAAATAGAACTTGTAGATCTGGCTTTCCACCGGCGCTTTGAAATTTACCAGCTCCGGGAAGGCGATGAAGAAATAGATGGTGCCGACATAGGCGGCGATGCCGACTATCCAGCAGAGGCCCGAGTAGCCGGCCCGCAGCAGCAGCACGTCCTTGAACTTGGTCCGCACCACGTCGATGGAGCGCTTGCCGGCGTCTATCAGGCCGCGCCCGGTCACCAGGCCGGGCAGGATGCCGATGGTGGCCACCTTCCAGGCGTAGTAAATGGCCTCGCTCATGGCTTTCTGCGCGGCCGAGCGGCGGTCGTTCTTCTTGGGCAGCCGGTCGAGGATGCGCTGCACGGTCCACCAGCCGTCTATCCAGTGGAAGATCCACAGGGGCCAGGCGCGCGGCAGCACTATCTTCAGGCACTGGAGGATGGTGGATTCCTTGCCCAGGCGGTTCTGGAAATGCACCGCGCCCATGCAGCCGCTCAGCAGCCCGAGCGGGAAGGCCGTGGCGCCGACCACGAAGAAAGACCAGACGAAGAGTATTATGTCGCCGGGCGTGGCGCCGTTGGAATTGGAAGCTCGCCGCCAGGCCTCTTCCGGGATCCAGCCCAGCATCTGCAGCCACAGGTAATAGCCCAGGCCGATGCACGCCCACTGCAGCAGCGCGAAGGTGAGGAGTTCCTTCTCCAGGAACATCAGCCGCACAGCGAACTTGGAGCGTTCCCAGAAGCCGGCCAGGCCCGAGCCCAGCGACGGGCGGGCCTCGTCGGCGCCGGTCAGCGCGAACACCTCCGCCCGCACCGTGGTCAGTTCGTCGTAATAGTTCTTTATACCCATTGGTCCCTCGCTGGTTCAATGATACTAAATATTCCCGGCGGCGGCCGACGCCCTATCTTTGGTAAGATTATTTCAACTTTATGACCCTCCGACCCGCCCTCCTGGCCTTGCTGCTCGCCCTCTGCTGCGCTCACGCGCGCGCCGCAGTGTTCGTCATCGGCCTCGACGGCACCGACCCGGCGCTGGCAGGGGAACTGGCCGCGGCCGGGCGGCTGCCCAACCTGGCCGCGCTGATGCGCGACGGTGTGACCGGCCGGCTGGACACCCTGTCGCCGCTGCCGCTCAGTTCCCCCTCCATCTGGACCAGCGTGGCTACCGGCGCGGGCGAAGGCAAGCACGGCATCACCGGCTTTGTAAAATCGGACGGCGGCTGGTTCCGCAGCGGCGACCGCCGGGCGCCGGCGCTGTGGGGCATGGCCTCCGCCCGCGGCAAGAGCGCGGCCGTCGCCGGCTGGCTGCTGACCTATCCCGCCGAGCCGGTGAACGGCGTCATGGTGTCCAACAATTATTTCATGGCCGTCGGCACGCACAGCGCGGTCTACCCGCCGGCGCTCAAGCTCAGAACGCCGCGCGCCTTCGCCTTCGAGAGCGGCGCCGCGCCAGCGCTGGCGGCGCGCCTGGCCGGCATGCCGCTGCCGGCACTGTTCCCCTTCATGCCGCCGCTCGGCGATTACGCTTCTCCGGATTTCCGGGCGCATTACCTCCTCGAGAAGCTGGGCGATTACGCGCTGGCCGACGAGGGCTTCGCCCGCGTGGCGGAAGAACTGCTGGAGCGCGGCGCTTACGACCTCTTCCTGGCCTACCTGCCCGGCACGGACCGCGTTTCCCACCTGGCCTGGGGCGCCTACGAGGCCGGCAAGAAAGGCGCCGTCCCTTTCTCCGGGCTGGTCCCGGCCTACTACGCCTACACCGACGCCCTGCTCGGCCGCCTGCTGGCCAAAGCCGGCAAGGACGACACCGTGATAGTGCTCTCAGATCACGGCTTCAAGCTCAGGGAGAAAGCCGGCCCGCTGACCGTGGTCTCCGGCGACCACCGACCCGGCGGCCTCTTCGTGGCTAAGGGCCCGGAGCTTAAAAAGGGAGCGCGGCTGGCCGGGCCTATCCTCGACAGGGACGTGGCGCCTACCGTCCTCTACCTGCTGGGCCTGCCGGCGGCGCGGACCATGGACGGCAAGCTCGCCGAAGGTATTTTCCGCGACGGCGTTTTGAAAGCCCGGCCGCAGGAATACCTGGACGCTTACCCGGCCGCGGCGCCGCGCGGAAACGAAAGCCTGCCCTTCACACCGCAGGAGCTGGAGCGCCTGCGTCTCTCGGGATACCTGCAATGAAAAAAACCTGCCTGCTCCTGCTGCTTTGCCTGCCCGCCGCCGCGGCCGAGCCCGCGCCCAAGCCGCGCGGCGTGATCTTCCTGGATATCTGCTCCGCGCGGGCGGACCATTTCGGGGCCTACGGCTACAAGCGCGGCACCACGCCCAACATCGACGCCATGGCCGGCAGCGCCGCGCTCTTTGAGAACGCGGTGGCGATGTCGAGCTGGTGCCTGCCCAACTATTCCAGCCTGTTCACCGGCCACGTGCCGGAGGTGCACGGCCAGTACGTCAGCATCCCCTACCGCGGCATGCCGGGCTTCGAGACCACGCTGGCGGAAAAGCTGAAATCGGCGGGCTACGCCACGGCCGCCTTCAGCGGCGGCGTTTACTTCATGCGCCCCTGGGGCCTGGACCGCGGCTTCGACAAATACGTCAACGTCTTCTCCACCGCCACCGCCGCGCCCGGCACCTTCGCCGAAACCCTGCCCGGAGTGACGGAGTGGCTCGACGGCAACAAGGACAAGCCCTTCTTCCTCTTCATCGCGGTGGACGACCTGCACGTCCCCTTCCAGTCGCTGGAACCGAACATGTTCGACCCGGGTTACGAGGGCATGGTCAACGACCCCGCCGTGCGCGGCGTGCCTTTCTTCCGCGACTATAACGATTATCTGCGCGGCGCGCTGCCGGAGGACGCCACCAACTACGCGCGCGTGGCGGCTTTCGCTGCCGACAAGGACAGCCTGGGCCACCTGACCGCCAAGTACGACGCCGCGCTGCACACGGCGGACAAGCGCGTCGGGGACTTCATAAATTATCTCAAGAAGAGCGGCCTGTGGGACGAGTCCGTCTTCATAGTGTCGGCCGACCACGGCGAGCAGCTGGGCGAGCACGGCCTGCTGGGCCACACCGAGGGCCTCTACGAGCCCATCACGCACGTGCCGCTGCTGGTGCGCGCGCCGGGCAGCGCCGCCGCCGGCAGGAGATTAAAGCAGCTGGTGCAGCGCGTCGACATGATGCCCACGGTGCTGGACCTCGCCGGCGTGCCCTACGCCGACCTGCAGCTGCAGGGCCGCAGCCTGCTGCCGCTGCTGGAGAACCCGGACCTGGAGTTCAGGCAATACGCCTACTCCAGCAGCAAGCGAAACCTCCCCGGCGTCTCGGACCCGCTGATAGAGGAGCGCACCATCCGCGACGGGCGCTGGAAGCTGCACTGGTACCTCTACAAGGACGCCTACGAACTTTACGACCTGGAGAACGACCCGCTGGAGACCAGGGACCTCGCCGGCGAACGCCCGGCGGAACTGAACCGCCTGGCCTTCGAACTGCTGAAGCGGGTGGAGCAAGTGCGCCCGCACGCGCCCGGCCTGCCGGTGGACAAGGATTTCAGCCGCTCCGAGGTTTCCCGCCAGCACGACCGCTATTAGACCACCCCGACGCAGGCATAAAAAGCGAGAGCCCCCGTAAGCGGGGGCTCTTCACTCTGGCGCGAGGGCCAGGACTGCGACTTCGCAGGGGGAGGACCGGGGGACCGACGGGGCACGAAACGCCGCCGAAGGGCCGGAACACCCGCCCGGGACCGGGGCGCCAACCGCGCCGGGGAACCGGGGACCCCGGGGGAACCGCGTCGCCTGCAGCGAGACAGCGGACCGGGGGACTACGCCGGGGCCGGGACACCGCCCGACCGACCGCAACCGACACCGCACCGCAGGGCCCGACCGCCACCGCAACCGCACCGCACACACACCACACACACCGCGACCAGACCGCGCCACACACACCACACACCGCGACCGCGGGGCCCACACTACCGGCGCAACCTTGAAAAGAGCAGGACTACATATCGAGTATAACAGACGACTGTTGACTTGTCAAGACCCAGGGCCAAAATACTTTAAAAATTCTTTTTTTACGTCGGGCTCGCGCCAAAAACAAAGAAAGTCCCGCGCTGCCGCGGGACTTTTTTTCGGAAACTTCCGCTCAATATTTCGCCAGCGCTGCCTTGTAATAGCGCCACAGCTCGGCTGTGGGGTGAGTGGGCTGACCGTAGGGGCTGCCGGGCAGCGAGGCCCAGGTGGTATTGAGCTTGCTCAGGGCCGAAGTGAAATTTTCGTAGACGCTTGAGCGCAGCACTTTGTTGTAGGCGCCCTGGCGGCGGATGATCTCCAGCGCGGCCTTCTCCTGGTTGGGCGGGGTAAAGTCGCCCAGGCCCAGGCCGGGCGCCAGGCCGTCCCAGGTCTTGGACAGGAACTGGTAGCGCCCCGCGGCGGTGGAGCAGAGCCCGCCGGAGCAGATCTTGCGGCGCGGGTGGTCGGCGTAGCTGTTGAAGGTGGCGAAGGTGAAGATATAGTTATAGTTCGCGCGCGTGCCCTCGGCGAAGGCCAGCGTGTCGAGGAAGGCCCGCACGGTGCGGGGCAGCTCCCAGATGCCGCCGGCGGAGCTGGAGGAGACGTGGGTCAGGAAGACATAGCCGCGGTCGAGCCCACAGCCGGGCAGGGCCGAGGCCAGCTGCACGGTCATGTGCTCGCCCTCGAAGCCGGGCTTCGCGGCGGCGCGGTAAAGCGTGTTGGGAGAAAGGGCGCAGCGGCTGGTGCCTTCCGCCAGGCCGTCGGCCTGGGCGGCCGAGGACTTCAGGAAAGTTGCAGCGTTGCCTATATAGAAAAAGTGCTCTTCGCCGGCCTTGGAGGTTTCGCCCCAGTCGAAGCCGGGCTCGTTATTATCGGCCGGCAGGTACTGCTGCGCCTCGAGGTCCAGCCCGGCGGGCTGCGGCAGCAGCGGGACTTCCGCCGGGGCGGTCAGTTCCGCGCCGGCATAGGCGCGCAGGTCTCCGAGGGCCTGGCCCTGGGAAAAGAGGGGCATCGCGGCGAGAAGGATGAACGTGGCTGGTATGATCCTGTTCATACCTATAGTATGGCAGGCGGGTTGACGGCGGTTAAGGGTAGTTGGACCCAAAAAGAAATAGGCCCAAAGGCCCACGGGGCCGGCCTTCCTAGCTGGCCAGGAATTTTTTTATGCCGGTCATGATCATCTGCACCGAAATGGTCACCAGGATCATGCCCATCAGCTTTTCCATGGCCAGCAGGCCGCGGGCGCCCAGCAGGCGCGACAGCCAGCCCGACAGGCCGGCGAGGATCACGGCGTTGATGAGCCAGGAGACGCCCACCACGCCGGCCCACATGCCGATACGGCCCGGGTCCTGCAGCGAGAATAGCAGTATGGTGGTCAGCGTCGAGGGGCCGGCTATCAGGGGTATTGCCAGCGGCACTATGAACGGCTCCCCCTCCGGGCCATCGGCGAAGGTGGAATGGTGAGTGGGGAAGATCATCTGCATGGCGATAAGGAACAGCACTATGCCGCCCGCCACCGACATCGCGGTCAGGTCCAGCGCCAGCGCCGAGACGAAGTATTTGCCGAACAGTAAGAAGAAGACCATGATGCCAAGCGCTATGAACAGCTCGCGGGCGATGACCTTGCGGCGGCGCTCCTCGGGCACTCCCTTCAGAGAGGACATGAACATCGGGATATTGCCCAGCGGGTCCATGACCAGCGTGAGCGTGAAGACGGTGGAAAGAAAAAGCGTCAGGTCCATTGTTCAATTCTAGCAAAACCCGCGCACGGCGCCGCGGCGCAAATAAAGCGGCCGGGGAGGTTTCCCTCTCCCGGCCGCTCTCTTTTAAACGCCGCCGCTACTTCTTCTCTTCGGCGGCGGGCTTCACATCCTCGCCGTCGTCGATGACGGGCTCCACGGAGGCGATCTTGTCGCCTTCTTCGAGCCGCACCAGGCGCACGCCCTGGGTGTTGCGGCTGATCACGCGCAGGTCCTTGATGGGCATGCGGATGATCTTGCCCTTCTCGGTCATCACCATCAGGTGGTCTTTGGTCTCCACCAGGTGGATGCCCACCACCGCGCCGTTGCGGTCGGTGGCCTTGATCGTGTAGACGCCGGAGCCGCCGCGGCCCTGGTGCCGGTACTCGTCGAGGTCGGTGCGCTTGCCGTAGCCGTTGAGGCAGACCGTCAGCAGCGTCTTCTTGGTCTTGGGCTCGGCCACTTCCATACCGACTACGGTGTCTTTGTCGTCGAGGCGGATGCCCCGCACGCCCATGGCCCCGCGGCCCATGCTGCGCACGTCGGACTCACTGAAGCGGATGCTCATGCCCTCTTTGGTGCCGATGATGATCTCGTACTTGCCGTCGGTGTGACCCACGCTGGTCAGCACGTCGCCGTCCTCGAGCCCGATGGCGATGATGCCGCCGCGCCGGATGTTGGCGAAGTCGCCTATCGGGGTCTTCTTGATGTTGCCCTTGCGGGTGCACATCACGATGTAACTCTCTTTGCCTTTAGCTTCGGCGAAAGATTCTATAGCCAGCACCGAGGTCACCTTCTCGTCCTTGACCTGCAGCAGGTTCACTATGGCCTTGCCGCGCGAGGTGCGGTTGCCCTCGGGGATCTCGTAGCCCTTGAGCGCGTACACTTTGCCGCGCGTGGTGAACATCAGGATGGTGGCGTGGCTGGAGGTCACGAAGAGCTTCTCGATGAAGTCCTCCTCGCGCACTTCGGAGCCGATGATGCCTTTGCCGCCGCGACCCTGCACCTTGTAGGTGTCGGCGGGGATGCGCTTGATGTAGCCGCCGTGGCTCATGGTGATGACGACCTTCTCCTCGGGGATGAGGTCTTCGATGTCGAGCTCGGCCGCTTCGCCGGTGATCTCGGTCTGGCGCTTGTCGCCATATTTAGCCTTCATCATCTGCAGCTCTTCGACGATGATCTTGAGGACTTTCTTGGGGTCGCCGAGGATGGCGCGCAGTTCGCCGATGAGCTTCATCAGCGCCTTGTGCTCTTCTTCGATCGCGCCCACTTCCAGGCGGGTGAGCTGGTGCAGGCGCATGTCCAGGATGGCCTGGGCCTGTATGTCGCTCAAGGCGAACTTGGCCATCAGCTTGGTCTTGGCTTCCAGCGAGTCCTTGGATTTCTTTATGATCTCGACCACGGCGTCGATGTTCTGCAGGGCTATCAGGTAGCCTTCCAGGATATGGGCGCGGGCGAGGGCCTTCTTGAGGTCGTACTTGGTGCGGTTCACTACCATCAGGCGGCGGTGGCGCACGTACTGCAGCATCACTTCTTTGATGGGCAGCACGCGCGGGCGGCCGTCCACGATGGCCAGCATGATGACGCCGAAGCCGGTCTCCATCTGGGTGTGCTTGTAGAGCTGGTTCAGGACCACCTGGGCGTTGCCGTCGCGCTTGATCTCGATGACGATGCGCATGCCGCGGCGGTCCGACTCGTCGCGGAGGTCGGAGATGTCCGGGATCTTCTTTTCCTTGACGAGCTCGGCTATGTTCTCGATCAGGGTGGACTTGTTGACCTGGTAGGGGATCTCGGTGACCACGATGCACTCGCGGTTGCCTTTCATCTCCTCGATCTCGGCGCGGGCCTGGATGGTGATGGAGCCGCGGCCGGTCTCGAAGTAATCCCTGATGCCCTTGCGCCCGCGGATGATGCCGCAGGTCGGGAAGTCGGGGCCCTTGATGACCTTCATCAGGTCTTTAACGTCTATCTCCGGGTTCTCGATGACGGCTATGGTGGCGTCGCAGACCTCGGTGAGGTTGTGCGTGGGGATGTTGGTGGCCATGCCGACCGCGATGCCCGAGCTGCCGTTGACCAGCAGGTTCGGGAGCTTGGCCGGCAGCACCGACGGCTCGGTCATGGAGCCGTCATAGTTGGGCACGAACTTGACCGTCTCTTTCTCGATGTCGGCCAGCAGCTCGCCGGCTATGCCGGAGAGGCGGGCCTCGGTGTAGCGCATGGCGGCCGCGGGGTCGCCGTCCACGGAGCCGAAGTTGCCCTGGCCGTCTACGAGCATGTAGCGCAGGCTGAAAGGCTGCGCCATGCGCACGAGCGTGTCGTAGATGGAGGCGTCGCCGTGCGGGTGGTACTTACCCATCACGTCGCCGACTATGCGGGCGGATTTCTTGAAGGGCTTG
>Ga0209212_1000824_pt1 | contig 56979 bp, 44 predicted proteins | sample RifGroC2_FD_183996 | JGI IMG/M metagenome (GOLD analysis project Ga0209212, IMG submission 183996) | Groundwater microbial communities from Rifle, Colorado, USA - Groundwater C2 (SPAdes) (version 2) | ecosystem: Environmental > Aquatic > Deep subsurface > Groundwater | place: Rifle, Colorado...
TTGTCCAGGTGGCGAAACCGATATTAGCTACGGTTATCGTTTGGGTTCTGCTGTCACCCGCCACCATACCCAGCGAGAACACCTGTGGCGTTACCCTGGGAACCACCTGCGGCGCGACAACATTTACTGTAACCGGTATGGTGCGCGTAAAGCCGTTGATGTCGGTGACTTTAAAGTTCATCCTGGCCTGCGCACTTGCAGTGCCTATCGCCGCGCAGACAAGCGGTATCTTCATCTGCGAACCGGGCGGCATTGTTTGCGGTAATGAAAAAGGTAGACGCTGCCTTTTTGAACCTAATCCCGGGGCACGACGCGATTAGAGAGCGTTGTGCCCCGGGCTAAGTTTAGCCATATTACATTACAGCCGGACGGCGGCATTGCATTCGCGCGCTCCGGTGTAATGCCGAATTGTCAAAGACCTCCGCCCGGCAATTTCGGGCGGGAAACAATCAGTTATTAATTTTTCTTGCTACTTTTGCAATAGCAACATATATTAATCCACCAATCACATAGCCGACAAATACAGTGCCCAGCGCGAGAAACCAAAAGAAACCAGTAATATATATATGGAAATCCCAAATTGCATATAAAAATGTTAAGGCAAATGCGCCAGCAATGCCGGATAATTTTACGTTCTTATAATAAAGGTCAGTCCCTTTTTCCCCAAAAACTTTGTTTGCATATAATCCTAATCCTGCGAACGGAATGGATGAAAACAATGCCGCCAGCATTAAACCAAGTGGATGTGGTTCCTTAAATACCTGAGGAACACAAATAGAAATAAGCCCGATAATCCAGATTAACCAGCCAACCAATTTGTAATTCAAGTTCATATATTCCTTACCTTATGGGCAACATTGACTGCACCCAGCGTTTTGCCCATCCCTATACGCCCCAGTAAAGTATGCCCCTATGGCTGCGCCGCTAGAATATTCGCCAGCAGCCGTAAGACACGACGCTTTACATCTAACATCTGTTATGTATGCACACACTTTTGTTGTGGCATCATTGAGTAACGCAAGGTCACAACTAGACTTGCTGTTATTGCATGTCCCATAACATGCATCATGATTATCACATGGTTCTTTAAATGAATAATCACAGGACAAATCCGGATTATTCGGCAATTTAAATTCTGCTGTTCCACACCCATTTACATAATCCCTGGGGTTATATGTAGGCGGATCTTTCGAAACCCTGTTGGGGCAACTCAATACATCAATTTCTCCATTGGCGAATTTCACGTTGGTCTCCACACTGTTATCCGTAGACACGAGTACACCTGCCTGACACACGCTTTTCATACAAATATTTATCGCTGTTCCACGTCTTTGCCCGTCAAGACTCGGATCCGCCACACAGTGCCTATTCTCACATTTATTACACGAAGGGCAATCGGCTGAAGTTGCGCAGAAGAGACCGCATGCGCTGGAAGTCGGCGCGCCTTGGGCAACGTTGCCTATACCCGCGCCCGGAACATTAGTATAGGTAAATTGTCCGGCATTAGAGGCATTGCCGCTACTACCCCCTCCGTCATCGCCGGTGGGTACGCCTCCTGTAGTTGAACCGCCCCCGCCCGCTCCTCCTGTGTCCCCGACTATTGCCTTAAACGTCTCTACCGCAAGAGCCGTCCATTGGCCGGCGGCGCACATATAGCCGCAGGTGTGGCCTATTCTGGCCTCGTGCGTTGAGGCGTGCTCCAGGTATATTTTTACCGGCACGGTTATGGTCTGCCCGGGCCTTATCTCGTCTATGGTCGTGAACGGCAGTTCTATTTTTACGGCGGGGTCGGTCTGGGTTGTGTCGAGCTTGAAATCCGTTACGGAAACCATACCGCGGTTCGTAAGCGTGTACTGCGTGTAAACTGTCTGGCCTGCCGTCATTGCCTGGGACATAAGGGGCGGGCTTACTACTATCGCGGGGGCCGGGACATCGGTTTTGAATGTCATATCCAGCGTGATGTCGTATTTATCAACTATGGTCGTTGGTGTGACCGACCATTTATATGTGACCATGGACGTCGGGAGCAAAATATTCATCGTCTGGTCCAGACCGGGGTCTATGGTCAGATTATTGGAAACAGGCTGTGCCCCGGTAGATTCTACGCGGTATGTGTATTTACCGGCGGGGACATTGCCGAGGGCTGCGAAGCCGTTGGCGTCGGTCTTCCCCGTCATACTGAGGCCTGAGATATCCAGGCTGGTCATGGTTATGTTAGCGCCGCTTATGAATCTGGTCGGATCCATAGGCTGCTTATCCGCGTTTGTCACGTTGAAGTAGATATTGGCATTCCTCGCTGAAGTAATGGTAATGCCCGCATTCACCGGCACATTGGCGAAGTTATCGCTGATAATATTCACCAGCGGGTTCTGGGCATAGGCCTGACTGGCCTGGTCGGCGGGCGGCTCGATCCTTAACGTGAAGCTGGCGCTTCCCCCCGGCGGTATAGCACCAAGAGTCTTCGTCAACCCCGCCATACCATCAACCTTAACCCAGGAAAGCGTAGGTGACATAACATTAACATTTGTCCAGGTGGCGAAACCGATATTAGCTACGGTTATCGTTTGGGTTCTGCTGTCACCCGCCACCATACCCAGCGAGAACACCTGTGGCGTTACCCTGGGAACCACCTGCGGCGCGACAACATTTACCGTGATGGACATACTGCGCGTAAAGCCGTTAATATCGGTGACTTTAAAGTTCATTCTGGCTTGTGCGCTTGCCGTGCTTATCGCCGCACAGGCAAGCGTAATCTTCATCTGCGAACCGGGCGGTAATGTTTGCGGTAACACCTGGCTTGGTGTCAGCGTTACGCCTTCGCCTGACACCGGCTCAACAGTAAAGGATAAACCCTCAAGCTGGCTGCCGCCCGTGTTCTTAAGGATCACATCAAAAAGGTAGCTGCTGCCTTGAAGCATCGTAAGACTGTAATCCCGGTAATTGAACCCAAAGCCAGTTATAATAAAAGAAGAGGTAGCCGCTTCGCCTACGATATCAGGGTGGCGCACCCCTACGGAATACACCCCGGCTTCGGCAGGATTCGGCGTGAACGTCACATTATAGTTGCCGCTACCGTCGGTCATCCCTTGCATGCTCCTGGTATAGCCATTATTAGATATCGAGACCACAACCGGGAACGATGATAGGACATTCGACCAGACATCGTTGATGCGGCCCATGATCTTTACGGAACTGCCTTGGTCGTATATGGAATGCTCAGGGCTTATGGTGGCAGTATAAGGGATAGCCAGCTCGGTCTTAACATCCTTTGAAGCCGAATATGCCTGTGTCGAATGCACCGGGTTATACCCCAGCGAATACGCAAAACCGGTTATGCTGCCCCGCACTTTAATAGTATCGGCGGATTCGGGCACAGGCAGACGGACAGGGTCAAAGGTTACGCTCCCGCCGGGCGGAACGCGCACGAAATAAACGGTCTCGCCGGCAATGGCCGCGATATCAGCGTTGGTCTGCTTAAGCAGCCCGGAACCCAGCACAAAACCGGACGGCGCGAGGAAGCTGACCGACACGAGATCCGAAGCCGAAACGACACCGCCTGGTTTACGCGCCGTTACGATATCCGCGGGGGCCGAACCGCGATTATTAAATTTTACCCTTACATCGGAGTAGCTCCCGCGCACCAAAGCGTCGGGCAACACTTCAACGATCGGATTCTGCGCATCCCTGGCCGTTAAGTTAAAGTTTATGGCCGCGCTTACCACGGCATCGCCCCCGCGAGGCAGGCTCAGCACGCCTCTGGCGGAAAGGGTACCGGCCGCCTGCGTACTGGTATAGACCACGGCTGAAGCTTCCGCTGAAACGCCCGCCTGCACGGTTACGGCCGGCGCCGCGACACCCTGTACGCCGCCCGCGGTAAGGGCCAGCGGCCCGGCTGATACGGCCTGCGCCCCGGAATTAGTTATGGTAAAGCGGACATAATCAAAGAACCCTCTGTTCAAAGCCTGCGAATCACCCGAGAATGAGCCATACCCTGACAACACCAGCGACACAGCGGGCAGCTCTGCCCTGGCGCGTACGCCGTCGCGCCCTTTAGAATCCACCGCCAGAACCTCGTATATATGCGCCCCGGCCGAATAGGCCGTGTCCTTGTAGTAGTTCTTGTCCGCACCCACAGGCCCGAGATAAACCCCGTCCTTGAATACCTTATATAAAGATACCCCCGCCCCGGCCGCGGTCCAGCTTAAGGCAAGGCTGGAGCCGTCTTCGATCAGAGCGGCCAGGTTCTGCGCCTTCTGCGGCGGCAGATCCACGGCAAATGAGGCGGAACTGCGCGAGATATTCCCCGCCCGGTCTGCCGCCGTTACCGCAAGGGTGTAAGCATTATTAGCCGTTACAGCCGTCCCGGAGACGAACGCCACGCCGTTTAAAAGCGCGGTCACGGCGGACAGATTTGCGTCCGAAGCCGAGAACACCGGATTAACCGCCGCCGTATACACGCCCCCGTCGGTAATGCCGGCCAGCGTTATGACAGGGCTTGATAGGTCTATATCAAAAGAAACTGTTTTTGAAGCATTGTGCCCGGATATATCCGAAGCGCTCACAATTAAAGTATGGCCGCCGGCGGTTCTTACCACCGAACCTGATTCGAACGGCACGGCATCCAGCAATGCCGTAATAGAGCCGGTATCCAGATTCAGATCATAAGCCGAAAAGACGGGCCGGATCTCGCCGTTATAGAGAGCGCCGTCCGTAATACCGGAAATCGTTATCACAGGCGCGGCCTTGTCGTAACCGACCGCCCCCGAGCTCGCCATAGCGGATTCATTGCCGGCCAGATCCACGGCGGTGATAGCGTAATAATAAACCCCGTCGGTCTGCGGCTGGTCGGTGGACTGGCCGCCCACCACCGCGCGGTAGGGCAAACCGGAAACGGAAGTTATAGCCGAGGTTGAGCGGTAAAGCCTGAAACCGGCGGGCGCTTCCCCCGGACCGGCTGACCAGATTATCTCAACACCGCCCGCTTCGGCGGGTGAAGCTGAAACAGCCGTCGGCGCGGACGGCGGCACGGCGTCGGACTGCGCCGTAATGCCGTTTGACGCGGCGCTCTCGTTCCCCGCCTTGTCCAGGGCCGTCGCATAATAGCCGTGCGCGCCGTCCACCGGCGGCGTATCGTTAAAGACGCCGCTGCCGTCGCCGTTGGGAATCACGGAGCAGTTCAACAACGCATTATCCCTGTAAACACAGTACGAGGAAGCCTTTTCCCCCAGAGCGCCCGACCAGGTAAGCTTCACCAGACCGTCCGCCCCATTGGACCAGTTGAACGCCAGCGGAGCGCCGGGAGCGATTGTATCCGCAATAAAATATGTGGCCCCGCTTATCAGCGTTCCTGTATTACCCAGGGAGTCCAACGATGAATAGGTGAAATTATGAGAACCTTCCCCGGTGGCCGTTGACACATTTATAGCGCCATCCCAGACCGCGGCATTGGTGGAGGATGAAAGAGAAACAGACAGACTCCCGGTGGACTTGTTGTAAGCAAACACCGGTGTTGCTAAAGCCGCTTTGTTTAAGGTCAGCCTGATCTGATATTCCCCCTCTTTCAACGAAAGCCCGGCGGCTGGAACGAACGAAATATCAGCGACAGGCCCGGCGGTTTCAAGAACCAAAGTGGAACCGGAAGTGATGGTCTGCCCGGAGTTGCCGCTGAGATCCGTTCCCTGGAACGAGAACCGCCCCGCGCCGGACGGCATCGCCTGGGTAATGGTAAGAGTGGCGACCCATACATTCGCGATAGCTGACGGGCCAAGGTTTATCAACACCGGCGCGCCGCCTGCCGGGGTAAAGGTAAAATAAGGGGCCGCCGTGAGAACCTCGGAAACCGTAACCTGCGCCGGGTAAGCCCCCGCCCCCAGCGGCGGAGTTATGCCGGGCAAGACCACGGAAGCCGACGGCGCGTGCGCGTCGGAAACCGCGTAAGCGATATCCGATAGCACGGACTCGTTGCCGGCGGCGTCCCTGGCGGTTACGGCATAGTAATAGAAGCCGTCGGCCGGCGGGGTATTGTCTAACGTAAGAGCGGCGACAGATCCGGCTATTAACAGGCCTGGAACGGCCGGAGCCCCGGCAACAAGAGATTCTTCGGTATTGCCGCGGTATACGCGGTAATGGGCCGGAGCCTTGCCGGAAGGGGCGAGCCAGGTCAGGTGTACGCGGCCGCCCGGCATAGCCGTCGCCGACACGGAGGACGGCGCGCCGGGCGCGGTAAAATTATATTCGATGCTGACCGGCGCCGTGGGTGAACCCGCGCCTCTGGCGTCAGTCGCGAAAGCGGTAAGGGTGTACGCGCCTTCAGAGGGCAAGGTTACTATGGCGAGATAAGAGCCGTCCGCGGCGGCGGGCGCGGAAACGGAAACATTACCGTTGATACGGAGCTGTACCGTGGTGCCGGGCTCGGCCGTGCCTGTTACCGTGAACGTGGGAATGGCGATGGCGTAACCGGAATATGGCGAGGTGATAACCGGCGCCGGCGGCGGCTGGTAGAGGACATTATATACCGCTGAGACGGTTTTCCGGTTGCCGGCGGCGTCCGCGGCGCGGGCCGCGAGCGTATGTGCTCCGTCGGCGAAAGCCAGGATATCCCACTTGAACGAATAGGGCGGCGCGGCGCGCGTTGAGAGATCCGCGCCGTCCACCGAGAAAACCACGGAGGTGACGCCGAGATCGTCCGCCGCCTGGACAGAGAATATCGTCGGCCTGCTGATATATCCGGCGGGCGCGGGGCTGACAGCGGTGAGCGACGGGGCCTGCATATCCATAACGGCCGCGTTGGAAATATCGGAGAAATTTCCGGCGGCGTCGCGGGACTTAAGGGCGAAGTAAAGAGTGGCGGCGGTGCTTACCGGGATAGAAAAGAGTTCGGCGGAGCCGGGCGGCTGGGCGGCAAGATCCTCCAGGAGAACCGGGGCTGTGTCGAAACTGGTTCCGGAAATTGGGAAGGTGGCGGCTTTAATAATGTAATCGGCTGTCCCGCTTAAATTGTCCGCCGGGGCGGTGAAAGCCAGATCCGCTTTGCCCGAAGCTATCAGGGAGAGATCCAGCCGGAGATCCGTAACGGCCGCGGGGCGCGTTTTATCAAGGGTAAAATTAACGGTTGCTGTGGAAATATTGCCGGCCAGGTCTTTTGAGGTAAGCGTTACTGATTTGACGCCGTCGGCGGCATAGGTGAGGGGCGGGGCGCGGTTCTGGTCGTCTTTGACGATCAATTGGCCGGAGGCGGAGAAGTCGTCTGTAGAGACGTAAACGATGGTCACGTCCTGATTTGTGACAAGGCCGCCGGCGGGGTAGATAACGGACAGATGCGGCGCGGTTCTGTCTATCACGAAGCCCCGGACCACGGAGGTGGAAAGGCCGAAAGAATCTCTGGCGTCCACAGCCAGCGTATATCGGCCGGGTTCGGAAATTACGGCCGCATTGCCTGTAACCGCCCCGTTCAGCGTGACGGTGGATTCCACCGGCGAGAAATCGGCGGTTGTCACAAGAAGTGAAACGTCGCTTTTATAATGCCCCCCGTCCGCAAACCCGGAAACCGTTATCACAGGCGCGTGGATGTCGAAAGCCACCGCTGGAGCCGCCGCGCCCGGACTTTCATTGCCGAGGATGTCGAGCGCCGTCACACGATAATAATACACCGCGTCGGCAAGCGGGGCGTCCGTGACGCCTGCGGCCGTCACACTGGAACGCACAAGCGTCATACCCGTTGTCCCGGAAGCGGCGTATGTGGCGCGGTAGAGATTATAAGAAGCGGCGCTGCCGCTTAAAGGCGGTTCCCAGGCAAGCGCGATGTTTTTTGAAGCGGGCACAAAAACGGCGGTCAGGTTTTCCGGTATGGCGGGCGGCACGCGCACGGAGGAGGCCGAAGGGCGGTAGGAAGGCGCGGACTCGTTGCCTGCGGCGTCCAGCGCCGTGGCGGAATAGAAATAGACGCCGTCCGCCGGAGGCAGGTCTATGACCGAAGTTGTTGAGATCCCGGCGCGGACCGGCGAGAGTCCGGCTATAGACGCGAAATCAAAGGTGGCCCTATATAAGGAATAGGAGGCGGCCGGTTCCCCGGCCGGGGCAGTCCACGAAAGAGTTATCCTGCCGCCGCTCAAAGGGGTTGCGCCGAATAAAGCAGGCGGCTGGGGCGGCGTGCCGTCTATCGTGTAGAAAGGCTGCTCGCCTGGCGTAACGATATTTTGGACGAAATCCCGCGCGCCGGTGATTTTTGCGGTATATGCGCCGTCGGGAAGCGCGGGCAGAAGCGTGGAGTCCTCGAAAGTATTCGCCGCGGTCCAGGTACCGCCTGAAATAGTATAGGAATCGTATGGCGCGGCCTGGCCGTAAGTTATGATCGGGGAGACTGCGGGGTCCATATCCTCGTTGAAATAGATACGCACGGCCACAGTGGCGCCTGGACGTGCGGGCGAGGGATTCAGAAGCAGGGCTGAAAGCACGACCGGCTGTATGATGGAAGCGGGCGTGCTCAGGAAATTGGAATAATCAATATAATCGTTTACGGTATCGCCCTGGCCGCCGGGGTTATAGAGATGGGTGGGATCCGAAGCGTTGTTGGAAGTGTCTTTGGGACCGGTGGCGTGTCCCCAATAGTTGTTCTGCGCTTTGACGACCGCGCTGGTGCTTGCGAAGGTATTGTAGACGCCGTAGGAAGTGTTGCCCTGGATATTGCAGCCGTGGATTTCAGGCATGGCGCTGTTCTGCGCATACACGCCGTAAGGGTTCTCTGTTATCAGGGTACCCAGGATAAGAGGTTTTGCCGAGGCCCCCTCCACCCGTATGCCGTAATTATTGGATAGGCGTATCTGGGAATATTTAATGGTGGCGGTCGAATTGCTCAGGTATAGATTGGGACCCTGATATGTTCCGCCGCCCCACCTTATGATGACGTTCTCAAGCCGGCTGCCTGAACTGCCGGGGCCGTTCATGTAAACATCCAGCCAGTTGCCGCGCGCCGGGCTGACGGCGCCCTCGCCCAGGTTGCTGTCGCCGCCAATAGTATCGTCGCGCAAACTGGTGAACACTATCGGCGCTTCAGGCGTGCCCACCGCCAGAAGCGTACCGTCAATTTGCAGCCGGGAACCCAGCGATTTAAGCACCGTGCCCGGCAATATCGTCACTTTTGCGCCCGCGCCCACGGCCACATTATTACCGCTTCTAAGCAGGTAAGGCAGATCGATCATGCCCCATGTACCGTTTGCGCTCCATGTCGCCGCGCCAAGACTTATACCGGCGTATTTATTTCCGGCGCCGATAATATTGCCGGAACCGGTCAGGTACACATTGGCGTTCAACTGCACCATGCTACCGGCATTATTAATGAACGTGTTGGAGGAAACCGGCACGATCCCGGTTCCGCTACCGCTGCTGATATAGATACCGTTATTGGTGTTATCGAACGTGTTGGACGAGATCTCGGACGCCAGATTAAGATACGCGCCCCAGCCGCCGTTCCTGGCAAACACGTTATTACGCAGCGCTACCGGCCCGCCGAGTGAGCCGTACGGGGAACCGTACGCGGAATGGATACCCTGCCCCGCGTTATCGTGCAGGTAACATCCGTCTATCAAAGGCGCGGCCGCCGCGCCGTCTACGCGGATGCCGTCATAGGCGGAATTGCTGATATCGCAGTTCCGTACCGCGGCGGTCGAATTGCTTAAGTATAGATCGGGACCCATATACGTACCGCCGCCCCACCTTATGATGACGTTCTCAAGCCGGCTGCCTGAACTGCCGGGGCCGTTCATGTAAACATCCAGCCAATTGCCGCGCGCCGGGCTGACGGCGCCCTCGCCCAGGTTGCTGTCGCCGCCAATAGTATCGTCGCGCAAACTGGTGAACACTATCGGCGCTTCAGGCGTGCCCACGGCCAGAAGCGTACCGTCAATTTGCAGCCGGGAACTCAGCGATTTAAGCACCGTACCCGGCAGTACAGTCACCTTTGCGGCCGCGCCTATTACAACGTTGCCTGAACGGAGAAGATACGGTATTCCTATTATTCCCCAAATGCCGTTCTGGGAAACAGTGCCGGCCGGGAGATCGATTCCGTTATACGGGCTCCCGAAAGCCGAATTTCCGGAGCCCGCTGGAAAAGATGTTAAATCGGAAGTCATCGCCACAACCGACATTGTCGCTATGGCCACATTATTGAACTGCGGAGAAGAACCGGTCAACCCCACTTTCTGACCGAAACGGATAATTGTGTTCTCAAGCCGGCTACCGGAAGAATTAGTGAATTACAAAACGCCCCACTGGCCGGCGGCGGCGACACCTGAACCGCCTGCCGAGGCATCCTGGCTGGAGGTGATAATTACCGGGGCAGACTGCGTGCCGCTTGAAATCAAGGCGCCGTTGACCGTGATGCCTACACCTGAATTAACAAGCAGAACGACGCCCGGCTGGATCGTGAGGGTTTCCCCCGCGGCAACCGTCAGATTTGAAACCGCCTGGTAGGGACTGCCCGAAAGATCAAGAAAACCTTCAACATTCCCGGAAAGCGTGGAGGCGGCGGCTGATGAAAATCCGCATAAGGCAATAAGGATAGCGGTCGCAGAGCGCACGAGGTAGCTTCTTAACCGCTTAGATGGTTTTCCCATTTAGTGTGGTGTTGCGATTAAATAAACAAAGTGATTTACCAGGGGGCCTGAACAATGTTTTTATAATATCAAATTTATCAATTCATTCCAAATATATCAAAAATAGCAAAACGCGGTGGTTTTAATAAAAAAGGCAGGCGCTGCCTTTTCATCTGTTTGGTATAATTGGCGTATGCTGAGCGTTGAAATATTCCTTATCGCGCTGGGGCTGGCCATGGACGCTTTTGCGGTTTCCATAGTCAGCGGCGCGACCATGAAAAAACTTGAGATCCGCAAAGCGTTCAAGATGGCGCTGTTCTTCGGCGGGTTCCAGACTTTCATGCCGGTCATCGGCTGGCTCGCCGGGATAGGGATGAAAAGCTTCATCTACGGCTGGGATCACTGGATCGCCTTCGGTCTGTTGATGTTCGTGGGCGGAAAGATGATCTATGAGGCGGCGGCAATGGAAGAGGAACAGGGAGACAAGTCCTGCCCGTTCGACACGGGGGCGCTGTTCATGCTGGCCGTGGCGACTTCGATAGACGCCCTGGCGGTGGGCGTTACTTTCTCGGTTTTGAATGTCTCCATTATCCTGCCGGTGCTGGTTATCGGGCTTGTAACTTTCGCCCTGTCGGTGGCGGGCGTGCGGATAGGGGTGAGAGGCGGGCACTTATTTGAAAAGAAAATAGAAATTTTCGGCGGCCTTATCCTGATCGCCATCGGCCTCAAGATCCTCCTAGTGTAGTGCGTCGCAAATAGCTTTACTTTTGACTGGCCGATTTTGGGTTACACCGAAGTGGCATGAAGCGACATGTACTATATGTACTTTAGCGTAATGCCACGAAGGTGTAACCCAAAAGCGGCCAGCCCCCCGGGGGAGGCTCATCTTTGGGTGGCTGCTTCGTTGCTCCTCGCTCACAGACCCCAGGTATGCTCGTTCGTCGCGCCTCGCATCCACCTCAAATCTGAGCCTTCAAAAGTAAAGCTATTTGCGACGCACTACACTAACACCTCCGTATTTTCACGATCTGACACGGCACTTCCAAAAATCCCGGTTATTATTGCGAATTTGACAGCCTCGGGGGTTTTGTCATATATTAAGTGTGAGGCGTTTGCAGCCTCAGAGCCGCAAGTAATAATCGATGGGCAGTTTCCGCCACCTCACGGCCCGGTAATCGTAAAAAATTTATTTTCAAGGCAGTCCTCCGACCATGCTTCTTGCTGTTGTTTCCGTGTGCGTACTCATATCCGGCGCGGCCCTCGCGCTCGGCTTGGGCCGTGATCCGCGCAGGTCTTCCGCGGCCGGAGCCGGCGGAGCTGTGCTGGCCTCCCTCATAGGCCTTATACCGACCGTCAAAATCCTGCTTGTCCCGGCAAAAGAAACGCTATCTTTCCCCTGTTCCCTGCCCATCGGCTCTTTTACCCTGGCGCTGGATCCGCTGGCGGCGGTTTTCCTTTTACCGGTATTCGTCCTCACGGCCGCGGCCGCGGTCTACGGTCTGGATTATCTGAAGCCCCTGGCCGGGAAAAAGCCTCTGGGTCTGGTCTGGGCCATGTTCAACCTTTTAAGCGCCTCCATGGTCATTGTATTGCTTTCGGCCGACGCCGTGCCGTTCCTTATCGGCTGGGAAGCGATGGCCGCGTCTTCATTCGCGCTGGTGGTCTTTGAGCACGGGAAACCCCAGGTTCGCAAGGCCGGCCTGATCTATCTCGCGGCAGGCGGCTTCGGCGCTCTTTTCCTGCTGTTCATGTTCGCCCTGCTCGGCGCCTCGTCCGGCTCTATGGCCTTCTCAGCCCTGACACGGCCCGCCGGGGCGCTGGCCTCGGCGGCTTTTCTCTGCGCCGCCGCCGGCTTCGGCCTGAAAGCGGGTTTTATCCCGCTGCATATCTGGCTGCCGGAAGCGCATCCCGCCGCGCCCAGCCATGTTTCCGCCGTGATGAGCGGCGTGATGATAAAGATGGGGATCTACGGCCTTTTGCGCGTACTGGCCATTCTTGGCGCGCCCTTAGCCTGGTGGGGCGGGCTCCTTGTAGGCGTCGGCGCGGTTTCCTCCGTGACGGGCGTGCTGTTCGCCCTTGCCCAGCACGATCTTAAGCGCCTCCTGGCCTGGTCCAGCATAGAGAATATAGGCATAATCACCATGGGGATAGGTTTGGGCGTTCTGGGACAGGCCTGGCACATCCCCTCCCTGGCCGCGCTCGGCTACGGCGGCGCACTCCTGCACGTCGTCAACCACGCTTTTTTTAAAGGTCTCCTTTTCATGAGCGCGGGCTCGGTCCTGCACGCGGCCGGGACGGCGGAACTGGAAGCCCTCGGCGGGCTTTTGAAGAAGATGCCTTACACCGCTTTCTTTTTCTTCTTCGGTTCGGCCGCCGCCTGCGCCCTGCCGCCGCTGAACGGTTTCACGGGCGAATTTCTTATCTACCTGGGCGCGTTCAAAAATATCGGCGCGTCCTCGCCCGCCGCGTTTCCCGCCCTGCTGGTGATAACTTCCCTGGCCGCGACAGGCGCCCTGGCCGCGGCCGCTTTCGCTAAAGCCGGCGGCTCCGTTTTCCTGGGCGAGCCGCGCGCGAACCGGTTTGAACAGTCTCACGATGCCGGCCCGATGATGAAAGCCGCCATGGGCGCGCTCGCGGCGGGCTGCGCCGTTCTCGGGCTGTGTTCTCCTTTCCTCCTTAAACCGCTGGCCGGGGCGGTGACGCCGCTCACGGCGGCCTTCCCGCCGGCCGAAGCGGGCGCAAGTATGTTTTATATTTCAGCCGGAGCTTTAACTCTGATCGCCCTGCTAATCTTTGCGTGGGCGCTCCGGCGCGCGCTCTCGCGCGGTCTGCCGCCGGTTCGTGGCGTGACCTGGGACTGCGGTTACGCCGACCCGGCCGCGCGTATGCAGTACGGCGCTTCGGCGTTCACCCAGCCGCTCACCGATTTCTTCCAGCCCCTGCTCCACAAGACCCGCTCGTATCCCGTCATAGCGGAATATTTTCCGGGAACGGCCTCTTTCTCCACCGAAGCGCGCGCGGTGTTCTACACGCATCTCTACAGCCCGGCGGGCGCGCAGCTAAGGCGGCTGGCTTTCCGCTATACCTGGCTGCAGCACGGGCGGCTGCAGTTCTACATCCTTTATATAGTGATCGCGCTCATAGCCCTTCTGGTGTGGAAGCTATGACAAAGCCGCTGATACAATATTTTCTGGCGCTGCTCCTGGCCCCGCTTCTGCCCGGCATTATTAACCGGGTCAAGGCTTTTTTCGGCGGCAGGCGCGGCGTTCCTCTCTTCCAGCTTTACTTCGACCTGTATAAACTGGCCCGGAAAGTTCCGGTTTACAGCCGCACCACGACCTGGCTGTTCAGGTTTGGGCCCGTCGCCGGGCTGGCCGCTATGCTGTGCGCGTTGATGATCGTGCCTTTCGGCGGGCGGCCGTCATTTTTATCTTTTGAGGGAGACCTGATCCTGCTGGTCTACCTGCTGGGCCTGGCGCGTTTCACGACCGTGCTGGCCGCGCTGGACACCGGTTCCGGTTTCGAGGGCATGGGCGCCAGCCGGGAGGCGCAGTTCGCCGTGTTCGCCGAGCCGGCTTTCTTCCTGGCCCTGGCGGCCCTGGCCCGGGGCGGCGGCGGGCTTTCCCTTTCCGGCATATTCTCGAACCTTACTCCGGCGGCCTGGCTTACGGCCTCGCCGATCCTTACCCTGGTGACAGCGTCGCTGTTCATAGTTTTTCTGGCGGAAAACTCGCGCGTGCCGGTGGACGACCCCAATACCCACCTGGAACTCACCATGATCCACGAGGTCATGGTTCTGGATCACAGCGGGCCGGATCTTGCCTTCATTTTCTACGGCGCGGCGCTCAAGCTCTGGACACTCGGCGCGCTTATAGCCTGCGTTATCCTGCCGAGGCATTCCGGCTCCTGGCTGGTGGACTCAGGAGCCTTCGTTCTGGCCATGTTCGCCCTGGCCGCGGCGGTGGGCGTGGTGGAATCCGTGATGGGGCGGCTGCGCCTGCTTAAAGTGCCGCACCTTCTTATGACCGCTTTAACTTTTTCCATTCTGGCCCTGATCTTCCAGGCGGGACGATGACAACTCCGGCTGAACTGATAATAGTTGCGGTAATACTGCTGAACCTCTCACTGGCCGCCACGGGTTCGCTCGCCGGGTGCATCCGCCTGGCGGCCGCGCAGGGCGTGATAGCCGCCCTGCTGCCGCTGCTGGCCGGCTGCGGCGTCCCGGTCGGGACGCTTGCGTTCTGCGGCGCGGTCATACTGCTGAAAGGCGCCGTTTTCCCCTGGTTGCTGACGCGCGCGCGGATAAAGGCCAATGTCCGGAAGGACGCGGAGCCGGTCATTGGTTACCCGGCCTCCATAATCCTCTGCCTCGGGGCTTTCGCCGCTTCGTCGTGGCTCGGCGCCAGGCTGCCCCTGCCGGAAACGGCCCGCGTGGCCTGGATCGTGCCGGCTTCACTCTCCACTATCTTCACGGGATTCCTGCTCCTTACCACCCGCGCCAAGGCTATAACGCAGGTGCTGGGCTACCTCGTGATAGAGAATGGTATTTATATTTTCGGCCTGGCGCTTTTCGTGGAACAGCCGCTCATGGTGGAAATGGCGATCCTGCTGGATGTCTTCGTGGCGGTGTTCGTAATGGGCATAACCATCTTCCATATAAGCCGCGAGTTCGACCATATAGACACGGCGGAACTCTCGGCGCTGCGCGACTGGGAACCAGGGCCGGATTCCTCAGGCGGAATCCGGAGGGATGAAGTATGATAAATCTGCTTATGCTCGTTCCTCTCCTGGCCGGTCTCTCCGCTTTCTTTATAGCGGATGACGGCCGCAGGCGCATACTGCTCATCGCTTCCGCCGCTTTGCATTTATCCCTGACTATCTGCGTCATTGCCGCGCGGCCCGTGATAGTCCCGGGCGCCTGGTTCGCCCTGGATCCGCTTGGACTGCTGTTCCTGGGCGTAACCTCGCTTCTGTTTCTGGGCGCTTCGATCTACGCGGTTAAGTATCTATCGCTTGAAAAACGCGACCCGGGCGAGGATTCCGACGAGGGATTTATTTTCAATAACGAGCCGGAAACCGTCTTCACCGGCTGCCTGCTCCTTTTTCTGGCCGCCATGACGGCGGTGACCGCCAGCCGCCATCTCGGCATCCTCTGGGCCGCGGTGGAGGCCACCACGCTGCTGAGCGCGCCGCTGATATATTTCCACCGCCACAAGCGCTCTCTGGAGGCCACCTGGAAATATCTGCTGATCTGCTCGGTGGGGATCGCCATGGCCCTTATGGGCAATCTTTTTCTGGGGGCGGCGGGCTTAAGATCCGGCGCCTCCCTGGACCTGGAAAGCCTGCTTTCCAAGGCCGCGTCCCTGGATCAGGCCTGGCTGAAAGCGGCGTTCCTGTTTTTATTCGTCGGCTACGGGACCAAGATGGGCCTGGCGCCTTTCCACACCTGGCTGCCGGACGCGCACAGCGAATCGCCCGCCGTGGTTTCGGCGCTTTTATCCGGCGCGCTGCTTAACTGCGCATTCCTCGGGATCCTGCGGGTGGCGCAGGTCTGCGCCGCCGCCGGCCTTGCCGGTTTCACCGGCGGCATCCTGATACTTTTCGGCATCCTGTCACTGATGACGGCGGCTTTCTTCATACTGGCGCAAAAAGACTACAAGCGTATGCTGGCCTATTCAAGCATCGAGCACATGGGCATACTTTCCCTGGGGACGGGCCTGGGCGGCGGGGCTGTTTACGGAGCGCTGCTTAACGCGGTATCCCACTCCCTGACCAAAGCCGGCCTGTTCTTCATCTCGGGCCTGATCCTGGCCGCCTATAAAACCAAAAATATTCCGGATGTGAAAGGTCTTATCCGCCGGGCGCCGGCGGCCGGAATACTCTGGCTGGCCGGGTTTTTTCTTATAACGGGCACGCCACCGTCGGGCATCTTTCTGGGAAAATTCATGATCCTCAAAACCGCGGTTTCCGGCGGCCATTACGCCGCCGCCGCCGCGTTCCTGTTTTTCCTGGCCGTGGTATTCGCGGGCATGGGCCGCATTTTCCTGGAGATGACACTGGGCGAAGCCCCCGCTCTTAAAAGCGGGGAGAAGCCTTTTGAAGCGTCCCGGCAGCTGCTTCTCCCGGCCGCCTGCTTCTTCGCCTGCGCTATAGCGCTGGGACTTTATATGCCGGCCTGGCTGAACGAGATCATAACCGGCGCGCGGAACCTCATAGGCGGAGCCATATGACGGAATTACCGCGCCTGAGCCATTTGCAGGCCGCCGGACTTGACGCCCTTGCGCCGCTCCCCCCCGACGATTTCTACAAGGCCGCGGCCGGGCGGCTTAAAGCCGGGGGACGGGCCGTCTCGTATTTCGGTTTTCCGGAAGAGGGCCGTTCCGCTCCGCTTGAGAACGGCTCCGCGGGAACAAGGCTCGTCATGATACTAGCCTTTGACGCGGAGCGGCGGCTTGAAGTGTTGTCCATGTCCGCCGGGGATTCCTTCCGCGCGCTCACGCCCGATTTCCCCCAGCTCCACCTGTTCGAACGCGAGATAGCGGAGCAGACAGGCCTCCGGTGCGACGGACACCCCTGGCTTAAGCCGGTGCGCTATCCGCTGAAAGCGGGCTCCCCGATTCCGCCGGGAACGGCAGATTTTTTCAGGGTACACGGTGCGGAAGTCCACGAGGTGGCCGTGGGCCCTGTACACGCCGGCGTGATAGAGCCGGGCCATTTCAGGTTCCAGTGCCACGGCGAACAAGTCTTCCATCTTGAGATAGCGCTCGGCTACCAGCACCGGGGCATAGAGCGGCGCCTCATCGGCGGGCCCGGCCAACTTACTTCGCATTACCTGGAAACCCTGGCCGGCGACACCACCATCGGCCACGCCTCCGCTTACTGCCGGGCCGTTGAATCCCTTTCCGGGACGCCGGTTCCGGCGCGGGGAGAGTTTTTACGCGCCCTCATGCTGGAACTGGAGCGGCTGGCCAATCACACCGGCGACCTGGGCGCCCTGGCCGGGGACGTAGCCTACCTGCCTACAGCCTCTTTCTGCGGCAGACTGCGCGGAGATTTTTTAAATATGTCGGCGCTTATCTGCGGCAACCGCTTCGGACGCGGCATGATCATACCAGGCGGGACGGCTTTTGACCTGGATCACGCCCTGATAAAGGAACTGAGGCTCAGGCTGGACGCGGCATTCGGGGATGTGGAAAACGCGGCGGATCTGCTCTGGGGGTCTTCGTCGGTGATGGAGCGCTTTGAGGGAACCGGCATAGTTTCCAGGGAGACGGCCCTTGCCCTGGGCCTGACGGGGCCGGCGGCCAGAGCGTCGGGCGTGCGGCGCGATGTCAGGCGCGATTTCCCGGCGGGAGCATATCTTAATCTCAAAGCGCCGCTTCCGGAAGACGCGCCGGAAAGCGGCGACGTCCGCGCCCGGGCCTATACGCGGTGGCTTGAGATAAAACATTCTTACGAATTGATAAACGGGCTATTGGACTCCCTCCCCTCCGGTCCTGTTTTCGCGGAACCGGGCGCCATGAAGCCGGAAAGCTTCACAGTGTCGCTGGAGGAGGGCTGGCGCGGAGAGATCTGCCATACCGCCATAACCGACAAGGCCGGAAAGTTCAGGAGCTATAAAATAAAAGATCCGTCGTTCAATAACTGGCAGGGCCTGGCGATGGCGCTGCGCGGCGCCCAGATCTCGGATTTTCCGCTCTGCAATAAAAGCTTCAATCTGTCATATTGCGGGCATGATCTATAGGGAGTTGCGCGGGATGTGGGGCGTTTTGCCATAAGCCGTATGGGCGCAGCGCCCGCCGTAAGCTATAGGCAGAAAAGGCTACCGTAAGTTTGGCCATAGGCGGACATCATTGATAATTATGTTTAAAGAAATAATTTCACGACTGAAACAGGGTTATCGGACCATGGAGTTTCCCTCGTCCGAGATAAAACTTCCGCACCGTTTCCAGGGACTGCCGGAGGTTAACCCCGGCGCAGGAATGGGCGGTTGCGCGGAGTACGCCGATGTTTGTCCGACAGGGGCCATAGCGGCGCCTGAAGGAAAGCCCGTGCTGGATCTGGGCCGCTGTATATTCTGCGGCAAATGCGCGAAGCTGTACCCGCGCGTTTTTAATTTCAGCCGGGAATATAAAATGGCGGCGCGCAAACGAGAAGATCTGTTCCTGCGCGGAGAGGCGTTCAAACGGGCCGCGACTCTGGATGAGGCGATGAAACGGCTCTTCGGGAGATCCCTGAAACTGAGGCAGGTGAGCGCGGGCGGCTGCGGCGCGTGCGAGGCGGACTGCAATGTGCTTCAGACCCTTTCGTTCGATCTGGGCAGGTTCGGGATCCAGTTCACGGCGTCGCCCAGGCACGCCGACGGGATTTTGATCACGGGGCCGGTGACGCAAAACATGAAACTGGCGCTGGAAAAGACTTACGCGGCGGTGCCGGGGCCAAAGATCGTCATAGCGGCGGGCGCGTGCGCGATCTCCGGCGGCATCTACGCGGGCCATCCGGAGACGGCGGGGATCCCGGCTGAGATCCCGGTTGACCTGTATATTCCCGGCTGCCCCCCCCACCCGCTGACCATCCTCGACGGCCTGTTACGGCTCTTAGGCCGAATAGAATAAGCAAATCGGTAACGCCGGCAGGCCCCCGAACTTGCAGCCCGCAGCCATCTTTCCGCATTTCCGCTTGTGACAGGCGCCGCCGGGACTTTGTATTATAGTAGGGCAACATGAAAGACCTGACTAATGGGCCGGAAGGGCGGCTTATCTGGAATTTTACCGTACCGATGCTCATCGGCAATATCTTCCAGCAATCCTACAACGTCATAGACAGCGTGATCGTGGGACGCGCCATCGGCAAATCGGCCCTGGCGGCGGTGGGGGCCAGTTTCCCGATCCTGTTCATGCTGATCGCGCTCATGATCGGGGCCACGATGGGTTTTTCCATCCTCATCTCGCAGTATTTCGGCGCCAGGGACATGGCCAGGGTGCGGCGCACCATAGACACCTCTTATATTTTCCTCTTTTTCGCCTCGCTCGCGGCGACGGCCGTCGGCTTGTCCGCTTCGGGGGCCATCCTCCGTCTTTTAAACACGCCTCAGGAAATAATGCCGCAGGCCCTGATCTTTCTGCGCATCATGTTCGCCGGGATAATTTTTCTGTTCGGCTACAATTCCATAAGCGCCATCCTGCGCGGCCTGGGCGATTCCAAAACGCCCCTTTATTTTCTTATCATCTCCACGGTGCTCAATGTTATTTTAGTCGTTCTCTTCGTGCTGGGTTTCAAATGGGGCATCGCCGGCTCGGCCTGGGCGACGGTGCTGGCGCAGTCGGCCTCGTTCATCATGGGGATGATCTACCTTAACAAGACCCATCCCGTACTGACTTTCCGGCTCAGAGGACTGCAATTCGACCGCGAAATCTTCAGAAAAAGCATGGCGATAGGCCTGCCTACGGGCATCCAGCAGGTGCTGGTGGCGGGAGGCATGATGGCCCTCACCCGTATCGTCAACGGTTTCGGCACGGACGCTATAGCCGCCTTTACCGCGGCCGGGCGCATAGACACTTTCGCCGTGATGCCGGCCATGAACCTCTCGGCCGCCATCTCGACGTTCGTAGGACAGAACATCGGCGCCGGCAGGCTGGACCGGGTCAAACACGGCCTTAAAGCCGCGCTCCTCATTTCCGGCGCCGTATCCCTCGCCACCACGCTGGCGGTGATAATTTTCGGCTGGCATCTTATCGGGATGTTCAACTCCGATCCCGCAGTGATAGCCATCGGCGCCCGTTACCTCCTTATCGTGGGTGGGTTCTATGTCGTTTTTTCCAGTATGTTCGTGATCACCGGGGCTCTGCGCGGCGCCGGGGATGCGGTTATCCCCATGCTGGTCACTATTCTCGCGCTCTGGGGCATCCGGATCCCTGTTTCGGCCTGGCTCTCTTCCCGGGTGGGCACGGACGGGATCTGGTGGGGCATCCCGATAGCCTGGACCGCCGGGTTGTTCCTCTCGGCGGCGTATTACCGGACCGGCCGCTGGAAACGCAAAGGCGTGATCAAACCCGCTCCTCCCGCGCCGGCCATGCCCGAAAGCGAAGAATCGGAATGGAACACCTCCAACTTCTGACCTCCTCTATTACCCAAATCCTCTAACAAACCTGCGGCGTTGATGAGCAGATTTCACCCAAATGGAGAAATGGCGGCGGGCTGCGAGTTCGGGGGCCTGCCGGGGCCAAGCCTTTTCGCTTCCCTCATCCGACTGCGGGACGAAAAGGCTTGGCCCCGGCACCCCTCCAGTTATACCCCGCCGCCATCCTTCCAGATACAGAATATCTCGGAGGCGGCCGTATCTGCGGGATTGCCGATTATCGGATTTTGTTTAAGGTTTCTCGGTGCGGAATACATTACAGCACTTGGAGAAGTGAAAGTAATTCCTCTCTTAAGTGAGATATCGGTTGCCACTTCGTTTTTTATCTCAGACATCTTCGGCGCCTCAAAATAGGCCGGGCTGTCGTTAAAATAACGATACAAAACAAGACGGCTCTGATCCTGGAACAACTCCCCGCCGTTGATGTCGGCCATTCTACCGACCAAAAGCTCTCCTTCGAAGTCATATTTCGCGTAATTGCTCACTGTGCGGCCAGCGTACCAGCCTACAAGATCCTTTTCAGTGACAGGGGCCGCTTTGTCAAAAATATTTTCAAGAACCTCGAAAGGAGTAGAACCCTGGGCTCCGGTGTCGGCCATAAGCTTCATAATCTCGGCTTGGCTTTCCACGCTTGCCGCTTACGGGGCCTGAAGCTCAAAGGCGGAAGCATCCTTTCCGAACAACTGCTCCCTTGCTGTTTCTGCTTTCGCAATGCTCTATATCGGGAGGATGGCGACGGGGTATAACTGGAGGGGTGACAGGGGGTGGCCTTTGCGACCCCGCAGGCCGCCGAGGGAACGCGCAAAGGCCACCCCCTGGCAGGCCCCCGCACTTGCAGCCCGCCGCCATTTTTCATTGTTAGCAGAGGGGCAAAATTGTAAGATATGGTTATGAGCAGTCATGACGTGATTATCGTCGGCGCGGGCATAACCGGCGCAGCTATCGCCCGGGAGCTTTCCGGATTTAAACTAAAAACGCTTATTCTGGAAAAGGAAGCCGAGGCGGCTTTCGGAGTCTCCAAATCCAACAGCGGCATCATCCATGCCGGCACACAGAACGACCCCGGCTCGCTGAAAGCCCGCCTTTGCGTGGAAGGCAACCGGCTGATACACGACGAGCTCGCCAGAGACCTGGGCCTCAACTTTATCCGGTGCGGGCAGCTCATAGTCGTTTTCGACCTCAAGGATCTGCCGGAACTTGAAAAGATACAGCGGGACGGCGAGACCCTCGGAGTGGAGGGTCTGCAAATCGTAGACAGGCTATGGCTGAACGCCCACGAACCGGGCCTGGGCCCGGAAGTCCAGGCCGCCCTGTATGTCCCCTCCGCCGGCATAATAAGCCCTTACCGCTTTGTCTACGCCCTGATCGAGAATGCCGTAAAGAACGGGGTGGAACTGAAAACGTCGCATAAGGTCACGGCGATCAGGCGCCTGAAAGACGGAAAACACCGTTTTGAAGTAACAGCCTCCGGAAAAATCTTTAAGGCCGGATTTCTGGTGAACGCCGCCGGACTTTTCGCGGATGAGCTCTCGGCTATGGCCGGAGCTCCCGGATTCAGGATCACCCCCCGCAAAGGCGAGGAGTACCTTCTTGACAAGAAACGGGAACACCTCGTCAATCACATCATTTTCCCCCTGCCTACCGCGGATTCCAAAGGGATCCTGATAATCAGGACTTCGGACGGAAACCCGATGATAGGGCCCACGGCCCACGACACCGGGAACAAAAACGACCTGGCCACCACCGACGAAGGCCTGGCCGAGACCCTTAAAGGCGCCCGGCGCATGATCCCCTCCATCTCCAAAAGCGACATCATAGCTTACTTCGCCGGCCTGCGCCCCGTTTGCGGGCATGATTTCCTGATCCGCCACGAGGAGAAAGTCCCCGGCCTGGTAAATGTCGCCGGGATCCAGTCGCCGGGCCTGACGGCCGCCCCGGCCATCGCGCGGCATGTCCGGGGCATTCTGGAAGAGAACGGCCTCGAACTAATACCCCGGAAAGATTTCCATAAACAGCGGGAAAAGCCCGTCCATCTCTTCCAGATACCGCTTTCAAAAACCAGGGAACTTATAAAAAAAGAGCCGGCCTACGGGGATATCGTCTGCCGCTGCGAGCTGGTCTCCGCGCAGGAGATACGGGATGCCGTAAAACGCGGCGCCAGGACCCTGGACGGAGTAAAATTCAGGACGCGGGCGCAGGCCGGACGCTGCCACGGCGGATTCTGCACCACGCGCATCATAAAGCTAATGCAGGAAGAACTGGGGCTCGGACCGAAAGAGATCACCAAGCGCGGCCCGGGCACGGAACTTATCTCGGATGAAAGGAAATAATATGGCCTATACCAACAAACAGAAGATAATCTATATGCGCTCCACGAACCGCAAGGACAAGCGGGTTTTGAAGACGGTGACCGGCGTGCCGGTCATCCGCAGACAGGTGTACTTCGACCTGTACCTTAATTAAAGGATAAAGGATTAGGGATAAAGGCTGAAGGGCGGGATACGAATGATCAAACGGGAGCTTGTTATCGTGGGCGGAGGGCCGGCGGGCATGGCCGCGGCCATAGCCGCCGCGGAGAGCGGGGTCAAAGATATCCTGCTCCTGGAGCGTGATCAGCACCTGGGCGGCATTCTTAACCAATGCATCCACCCCGGCTTCGGGCTGCACCGCTTCAAGGCCGAGCTCACGGGCCCGGAATACGCCGACCGTTTTATAAAGCTGGTCCGGGACTCTTCCGGGATAGAAGTCAGCCTGCGCTCTTTCGTGGTAAAGCTCACCGGAGAAAAACGGCTCTCGTACCTGAAGCCGGGAGCCCTCGAAGAAATAGAGGCCGGCGCCGTCATACTCGCGACCGGCGCCCGCGAACGCACCCGGGAAATGATACCCATCCCGGGATCCCGCCCCGCCGGTATCTACCCAGCCGGCCTCGCCCAGAAGATGATAAACATGGAGGGCTGGATCCCCGGCAGAGAAGCCGTGATCATCGGGTCGGGGGATATCGGTCTGATCATGGCCAGGCGCATGGCGCTTGAAGGCATGAAAGTCAAGGCCGTGATAGAGATACAGAAGACCAGCCGCGGCCTCGTGCGCAACGTGGTGCAGTGCCTTGAAGATTTCGGCATCCCCCTTTATTTACGCCACCGCGTCACCGGGATACACGGCGCCGGCCGCGTGGAGAAAGTGAACGTGGCGGAGGTGGACGACGAATACAGGGACAAGCCAGGCAGCGGATTTGAGATAAAGTGCGACACGGTGCTTATTTCGGTGGGCCTGATCCCGGAGAACGAATTGCTTGAGATGGCCGGCGCGGAAATGGACGAGAAGACCAATACCCCCGCGGCCCCTGAGGTGAATCTCACCTCCATCCCCGGCATCTTCGCCTGCGGCAACGCCTGCAAAATTTACGACCTGGCGGACTGGGTCAGCCGCGACAGCGAAAAAGCCGGAAAAATGGCGGCGGAATATTTAAAAAAAGTGCTTAGTAATCAGCGGCGGGATTTATAATGAAACGTTTAATGACTTGCATTGAATGCCCCCAGGGGTGCCGGCTTTCGGTGGAAACCGGCGGCCTCCGCGTCATTTCGGTGACGGGCCACAGATGCCCCCGCGGCGAGAATTACGCGAGGCAGGAGGTGGAAGCCCCCATGCGCACGCTGACCACCGCTGTCCTGACCAGGGGCCTGGAACTGAAGATGCTGCCGGTGCGCACCAGCAAACCCATTCCCAAGGACAGATTGCAGGAGGCCATGGAGGCCGTAAAACGGATAACCCTCACCTCGCCGGTTAAGACGGGCGCCGTTATCGCGGAAAATTTTCTGGGCCTGGGAGTGGATCTGACAGCCACCCGCGAATTAAATATTGAAAGCAGGTACGCCGTATGGCAAAATTAATTCTGACAGCGTTAGTTTTCTTTCTAGCCCAGGACTTCCACGCCGGCGCCCAAAAGGTGCTGGAAAAGCGCGTGGACAAGCTGGAAAACCGGGTTGACGGGGTAGAGAAACGGGTTACCGGCCTTGAAGAGAGCCGTACGCCCGGGGCGGGACGGGAGAATATCAAGATCCAGCCGCTCTCAGTTGTCCTTATAAGCAAAAAACACGCCGTCTTCCCCAAGCGCATCGGCATAGATCTGACGCTTGAATTCAGGAACCTTACCAGCTACGACATAAACGGGTTCTCCGGCACCCTGGTTTTCAAGCCGGAAGGCGGAGAGATCTATACCCGCAAAATGTCCTATTCCCACCCGATAGAATCCGGCGGAACCGCGCAGATAGAGCTGACCATCAGCAGTTCCGAAACCAAGCGGTACCTCAAATTCATAAAAGCCACGGCCGTCAAAGTCGTCCTGATAAACCAGAAATTGTTCTAAATCCCGCACCCTCTACCCTGAACCCTATACCCTGCTTTAGGCCTTTTGCCTTTGGCGGAGTGGGGCTAAGGGCTCAGGCGCGATTGTCCTTTTATTGATAACCTGTATACAGAGGACAGTCTGCCGCCCTAAAAACAGCGCGGCCGCTGGGCGGAATGTTTTTTGCCCCCAACTGAACACTGTTCACTGACCACCGCTATTTAGGAGGCATCCATAGTGAGGAAAATATTTTACGCTCTTGCGTTGACGCTTTTTTCGTTTCCTTTTCTTTTCGCGGCCGGCTTCCCCCCTTTGGAAACGATCCATTACCAGGATCTGACCGCGCCGCGGGCGCAGGCCGCGCAGCCGCCGCTTCCCGACACGCCGGTCTACACCCCGGCGCCCGTATTCAGCCGCTACGATTACACCGGACTGCCGCTTTACATGTTTACCGAGACCACCCGGGTGAGCGCCGTCCTGGTGGACGCCATAAACCGAACCAACTCCACGCTGGATGTCGCGCTATACAACCTCCAGATCACGGACGCGGCCCAGGCCCTGGTCAAAGCGAGAGACCGCGGGGTCAGGGTGCGCGTTATGATGGATTACGACCATGTTTTTCCGGACGCGGGCCGGGAAATAAAGTATCTCATCACCAGTGGTCTGGACGTAAAAGTTATGAAAGGCCGCGGGGGCTCCGGTTCCATGCATAACAAGTACGCCATCTTCGACGGCGCCGCTCTTGAAACGGGCTCCGCCAACTGGAGCTTGTCGGCCGAGAGTTCCAGCTACGAGAATATGATGTTCGTTTACGATCCCGCCGTCATCCGGGGCTACGGGGAGAATTTTGAATGGATGTGGAGCCAGGGCCGTTCGCCCGTCGTCGCAGCCTCTCCAGTTCCCAAAGCCGGCCCCCTGCCGGCGGATCCGGAGCCCTCGGTGAATTTTAACGGAACGCTGCTCCCTAAGTATATTTTCTCTCCGCGCGGCGGCACGGAAGCGGCTATCGCCAAAGCTATAGACTCGGCCCTTTCCTCCGTGGATGTAGCCATGTTCACCCTGACTTCAAAGCCTATCATGAACGCCGTATTCCGGGCGGTCTCACGCGGCCTTACGGTGCGGCTCACCCTCTACGCGGGCTCCAAGTTCCCTTTCTACCAGGAAGCGGTCGGTAGGAAAATGGCGGTAAAATTTCTGGAGGGCCGGGTGGAAAAGGGCCTGATGCACAACAAATTCGCCGTCCTGGACGGCAGGCTGCTGATAAACGGCTCTTTCAACTGGTCCGATACGGCCGAGCGGTTAAACACGGAAAACACCATCTTCACCGTCGCGCCGGAGTATGTGGGGCCTTATCTGCTGGAATACGAGAAGCTGTTCGGAATGGCCAGACCGGCGGGCTCGCCCAGGCCCTGAGCGCCGGTTAGTATTTTTTATTGGGGATCTTTTTGCGGCCCATACGGAAGCTGGTCAGCAGGTTCTTACCGCCCTTGCCCTTAAGCGCTTCCTGGTTTTTCTCAAAAAGTTCGGCGCCGGCGTTGAACTGCTCGGGAACGATGTCCGGATGCGTGGCCACGGGGATCTTTATGCGCATAAGTTCCTCTATCGCCCGCACGTCGCTGCCCTGGCCGGGCGTGGCCAGCGAGATGGCCCGGCCCGCGTGACCGGCCCGGCCGGTGCGGCCGATACGGTGCACATAATTGTCGTATTCGTCCGGCAGATCGTAGTTGATGACCAGCTCAATTCCCGCCACGTCTATACCCCTGGCGGCGATGTCAGTGGCCACGAGGATGCGGTACTTCCCGGTCTTAAAGCCTTCAAGCGCCTCTTTGCGCTGGTTTAGCGAGCGGTCGGAATGGATCTCCGCCACGCTGTGGTGCATGCGCTTGAGCATTTCGGCCACGCGCGCCGCGTCGTGGCGGGTGCGCACGAACAGGAGCACGCTGCCCCAGTATTTGTCCAGGATCTTGCCGAGCATGGCCGGCTTTACGGATCTGCTGACTATAAAAAGTTCGTGTTCCACGTTGGCGGCGGCCGTGCCCGCGCGCGCTACTTCCACGCGCACCGGCATCCTCATGTTTCTCCCGGCCAGCTTCATGATCTCATCCGGCATGGTGGCCGAGAACAGCATAGTCTGGCGGTCTTTGGGTAGGGCCGCTATGATGCGGTTGATCTGCGGCGCAAACCCCATGTCGAACATCCGGTCCGCTTCATCCAGGATCAGGATTCCCACGTCGTTAACCTTTACCGTTCCCTGCCCCATATGATCCAGCAGCCTGCCCGGCGTCGCTATCAGGATGCGCGGATTGCGGCGCAGATCTCGTATCTGACGGTCTATGTTTTCGCCGCCGATAAGCACCACGCTGTTCATGCTCATCCTGGGGGCGAACTGCTGCATCACCTCGTGCACCTGGATAGCCAGTTCGCGCGTAGGCAGAAGCACCAGGCCCTTGCCGCGTCTGGCGGCCAGCTGCTGTATCATCGGAATGGCGAAAGCGATGGTCTTGCCGGTTCCGGTCTGGGCTATGCCCACCACGTCCTTGCCCTCGGTCGCGGACGGAATGGCCTGGGCCTGTATGGGCGTAGGCACGGTGAAATGAAGCTGATCCAGGACATCCAGAAGTTTCGGCGCTATGCCGAGGCCGTAGAATCCGGACTCCCCGGTTTCTTCCGCGTCCTTTACCGGCGACTTGCTGAAAATATTGCGTGTCAGTTCTTTGAAGAATTTCTTCATAGTTGTAATTATCTCATTTTTTCAGGAACCTGGAGAACCAGCCGCCTTGCGGCTGCCCCGCGGTTTTTCTGATCTGGGCGCGCGGCTGTTCGTGCTGCCGCGGATTCCCTGCTCCGCCGCGGCGCCGTTCATGACGGCCTGCGCCAGGGGCCTCGCCCTCAAAATATGCGGACTGGCTTACACGGCTCCTGGGGTCGCGGGAACCGGAACCGCCGCGATGGGGCGGCCTGCCCCCCGGGCGGGAAGAAGTGTTTCCGTGGGAACCGGGCCCGCGGCCGGGGGCGGCGTTCCCGGCGCTTCTGCCGGATTCCTGTAAGACGCTGCGGCCTGACCTCGGCGCCGACGCCGGGCGCTGATATTCCGAGCCGGGGCGGGGCGGACGCGAAGGCGACCTGCCGCCGGACGATCCGCCCTGCCTGGTTCCAGGCTTTGCTCCCGGGGGCGCGCCGTGGAATCTGGCCGGGGTCAGATCCGGATGCGTGACTATGGTGAGAGGCATCCGTATAAGCTTCTCTATACTGCGCACCTCCTGCGCCTGGTCGGGGGCGGCGAAAGAGACTGCCCTCCCGGCCTGCCCGGCGCGGCCGGTGCGGCCTATGCGGTGGATGTAATTGTTTTCGTCATCCGGCAGATCGTAATTGATGACAAGTTCTATGCCGGTCACGTCTATACCTCGCGCGGCGATATCGGTGGCGACGAGGATGCGGTATTTTCCGGCTTTGAAGCCGTCCAGCGCTTCGCGGCGCTGGTTAAGGGAGCGGTTGGAGTGGATCTCGGCCGCGTTGTGCCCCATTTCGCGGATACGGAGGGCTATTTTCCGGGCGTTATGCTTAGTGCGCACGAACAGAAGGACGCTGCCCCCGTAGGTCTGCAGCAGTTTGTTGAGCAGATCCGGTTTATCGTCGCGGTTCACCACATAAAGCTGCTGCTCCACTTTTTCGGCGACAGTGCCGGCCCGGGCCACTTCCACGCGCGTGGGCAGGCGCATATGCCGGCCCGCCAGTTTCATGATCTCGTCGGGCATGGTGGCCGAGAACAGCATGGTCTGGCGGTCTTTGGGCACCGCGCTGAGTATGCGCTCTATCTGCGGAGCGAAGCCCATGTCGAACATTCTGTCGGCTTCGTCCAGCACTATCATTTTTACGTCTCCGAGTTTCACCGTGCCCTGGTTCAGATGGTCCTGCAGCCGGCCCGGGGTGGCGATAATAATGCGCGGGTTGCGGCGCAGTTCGCGTATCTGGGCGGTTATACTTTCTCCGCCGATGATAACGCAGCCGTTGATACCCATCGCCGGGGCGAACTGCCGGAAAACTTCGCTTACCTGCAAGGCCAGTTCCCGGGTCGGAGTCAGTACCAGGCCCCTGCCCGGCGCCGAGGCGAGCCGCTGTATCATGGGAATGGCGAAAGCTATGGTTTTTCCGGTGCCGGTCTGGGCGATGCCGACGAGGTCCTTGCCCTCCGCCGCGTGGGGGATGGCCTGCCGCTGTATGGGCGTAGGGATCTCGAATTTCAGCGAATCCAAAGTTGTGAGCAGTTTCGGCGCGATGCCGAGGCCGTAAAAACCGGCCTTAATTACTTGTGTTTTATCGGGCATAAGACTATTATCCCATATATAGGCGGGAAATGCTAAGGCTAGAATTATCCAACGCAAGATGAGCCTGAAAACAGGGGAACATTAAGACGTCTGTGTAATTTTCCCGGTGCAGGGTTCGCGGGGCCTGGCAGGGGCCCGGAACGCGGAACCGGCGTCGCGCACACCGTGCGCGCGCCTCCGTTCCTCGGGCGAGCCCAGTGTCCGCCGCGGACACCCCGCGCTTCGTATGCTCGGCCTCCGGACGGTTCCGCTTATCCGGGCCCCTGCCACCCGCTCCATCTGCATTGCCAAGGGTTTATCCTTCCAAATCGCCCTCCATGCGCTCTACGACTTCAGGCGCGATAGAACGCCATATCTTTGCTCAGCTCTTAAACGCTTTTATTGCCTGACTATAATTCTCAGCATTATGATAACGTTCTTCGGTGCCCGCAATTTTCAAATAAAGGATGCGGCAGGCGGATCAATGGAGCGGGTGACGGGGGATTGGGTGGGAAAAACCCTCCGGAGGCCGAGCATACGAAGTGCGGAGGCCGAGGACGGGAGTAGCGGCCACGGTGTGGCCGACTACGGTTTTTGGAACCCAACCCCCGGCAGGCCCCGCGAACTTGCAGACCTGCCGTTACCTATTAGGGAGGGCACACTACGGGGTCACGACGATGAATTTCAGGCTCATCCTTGGATTGGGAAATGCTAAGGGAAGGCTGCGCCTTATTCCAGTTCGAAGCTCTGGCCGAACTCGGGGCAGACGGTGTTGGTTATCCCCTCCGCTTTGAGGGTCTCCGCGAACGCGGCCCGGCCGGCGGGATCGCCGTGCACCAGAAAGATCTTTCTGGGCGGACGGCTCAGGCCTTTTATAAAAGCGAGCAGATCGCCCTTGTCCGCGTGCGAGGAAAAGAAATGCATGGTCTCCACCCGGGCGGCGACGTCGTGCTCCAGGCCGAAGATCTTTACCTTGTTCGCCCCGTCCTGCAGACGGCGGCCCAAAGTGCCGGCGGCCTGGTAACCGACAATAAGTATAGTGGTATTTTCCCTGCCGATGTTATTGCGCAGATGATGGAGAACACGGCCGCCTTCGCACATACCCGAGGCGGAAATTATTATCATGGGCCCCTCGGCCTCGTTGAGCGCCTGGGATTCTTCCTTGGTACGGAGGTAATTGATGTAGTCAAAGCCGAAAGGATCCCCGTCCATTTTAGCGTAGTCCTTGAACCGCTCGTCGAAAGAGAAAGAATCCTTATACTTGTTGAAAAGTTCCGTAATACTGACCGTCATCGGACTGTCCACGTAGACCGGGATATCCAGCGCGGCGCCGGAACGGCGCATTTTGTCCAGGATCAGGATTATCTCCTGCGCCCTTTCCAGCGCGAAACTGGGAATTATGATCTTGCCTTTTTCCGCCACGGCGCGTTTTATGACCGCCCCCAGCCTGGCTTCGGCGTCGTCGACGGGGTCGTGCAGACGGTCGCCGTAAGTGGTCTCCATTATCAGATAGTCCACGTCGCGCGGCATTTCCGGCCGGCGCATAAGTATGGAGGCCCTGCGGCCCAGGTCGCCGGTATAAAGTACGCGTCGGCGCTGCCCGCCGGCCGGCGCGGAGATCTGCACCATGGCGGAACCGAGCACGTGACCCGCGTTCAGGAACTTGGCTGAAATGGTTCCCCCCGCCAGGTGCGCCTCGGCGCCGAAATCGCAGGCCTTGAATCTGGAGAGCGCAAGCCCGGCATCCTCCTCGTCATAGAGCGGTTCTATGCGGAGGCCTTCGGTCTGATGTATCTTATTGAAGAATTTGGCGTCGGCCGTCTGGAGGCGCGCCGAGTCCATGAGCATTATGGAGGCGAGTTCTTTGGTCGCCCCGGTGCAATAGATCTTGGCCTTAAGGCCCTTTTTGGCCAGCAGGGGCAGGCCGCCCGAATGGTCTATGTGCGCGTGCGAAAGCAGTACGGCGTCGAGCGCGGCGGGGCGCAGCGGGAAAGTCTTGTTTTTATCCAGGGCTTCCAGGCGGTGCCCCTGAAACATACCGCAGTCCAGCAGGATCTTTTTGCCGTTCGCCTCAAGGAGGTGCCGTGACCCCGTCACTTCCCCCGCCGCGCCGAAAAAACTTATCCTGGTTCTGTTCGTAGTTTCCTCCACGCTGTTATTCCGATGAGAATTCAAGATTAAAGATTTAAAATTAGAAAATTCAGATAAAATCCGGAATCTTAAATCTTCAATCCGGAATTATTTGCCCCTATATCCTGCGATCGGCCCAAGGGTTTTACGAAGCAGAATCTCGTCGCTGCCTTTTACGATAAAATCTTTCAGCTTCCCGGTCTTTTTATAGCCCAGCCGCCTGTAAAGACGCTGAGCGCCCCGGTTGAACGAAGACACGCAGATGAAGACGTTCGGGACGTCTTTGAAAATGCGTTCCTCCGCGAAACGCACCAGCCCCGTGCCGATGCCCCGCCCGCGCGCTTCCGGGGCTACGCAGACGGTCTGGATATATCCTCTGAAAGTCCCCGTCATCTGGAGGATCACAAAACCCAGCGCCCTGCCGGCCTCCTTCGCTGCGTACACCTCGCGCGCGGGGGCGGTCACGGCCCGGAGGCAGGCCTTATAATCCCGCCCAAGGGTCAGCCACGGATCGGTTGCCGCCATGAACTTTGCGCAGGCGCGGAAATCCGCCGCGTCCTTTGTCAGTCTTATGTTTATGCCGTGTTTCATTTCTCCCACTCGGTATGGAAAGTCCCTTTGGCGTCCGTGCGTTCGTACGTATGGGCGCCGAAATAATCCCTCTGGGCCTGGATAAGATTGGCCGGAAGGCGGCCGCTCCGCCAGGCGTCGAAATAGCCCAGCGCGGACATAAATGCCGGCACTGGCAGGCCGGCCAGGGCGGCGGAGGAAACTATGGCGCGCAGATCCTCGTGGCAATCCTTGATTTTTTTTGCGATGCCGGGATCCAGGAACAGGACGGGCAGGGCGGGTTCGCGGAGATAGGCGGAGCGGAGATCTTCAAGCATGGCCGAACGGATAATGCAGCCGCCCCGCCAGATCCGGGCCACGGTTTCAAGATCCAGACCGTAGCCGCGCTTTTTTGAGGCGGCCGAGAGCAGGGCCATGCCCTGGGCGTAAGTCAGCAGCATGGCGGCGTGAAGAGCGTTACGCAGACGCGCAAGGTTTTTCTCTCCGCTGTCCGCATCGGACGTACCAGCCGGGGTTCCAAAAAGTCCGGCCGCGGCGGCTCTTTCTGTTTCATAAAACGAAAGATCCCTCATCGCGACCGCCGCGTCGATAGTTGGAACCGGAGTCCGGAGTTCCAGGGCGGCCTGCGTCGTCCACATTCCCGTTCCCTTCTGTCCGGCCGCGTCCCTGATCGCGTCCACCAGTTTTTTTCCGGTCTTTTCGTCCGCGCGGGAGAAGATCCGCGCCGTGATCTCGATAAGGTAAGAATTAAGCTCGCCCTTATTCCAGCCGGAGTAAACGGCGCTTAATTCCTCGTTATCCAACCCCAGGCCGCGCCGCATAAAGTCATAAGTCTCGGCGATAAGCTGCATAAAGGCGTATTCTATGCCGTTATGGACCATCTTTACGAAATGGCCGGACGAGCCGGAGCCCAGCAGGGCCGCGCAGGGCTCTCCGCCCGCTTTGGCCGCCGCCGCTTCGAATATAGGGCGCACTCTTTCATAGGCGTTCTTATCGCCGCCGATCATGATACTGGGGCCTTTACGCGCCCCTTCCTCTCCGCCGGAAATACCGGCGCCCATAAAGAACAGGCCTTGGGCCGCCAGGGCCGCCGCCCGGCGTTCGGTGTCTTTATAATGGGAATTGCCGGCGTCTATGAGCAGATCGCCCTTTTCCAGGAACGGGATCAGCGACTCTATGACCGAGTCCGCCGCGGCCCCGGCCGGCACCAGGATGATGACCGCGCGCGGACGGCGCAGGAGGGCCACGAATTCTTTAGGGTCGCCCGTACCTGTCACGGGCAGACCTTTACCCTCCTCTTTCAGCAGGGCCAGTTTTTCCGGAGTTCTGTTATAGCCGGCCGCGGAGAAACCGTGCCCGGCTATATTCAGCAGAAAGTTGCGGCCCATCACACCCAGCCCGACCACCCCTATCTCGCAGTTTTTTATCATTTTGTCCTCAGCGCCCCGCTCACCATCTCTTCCGCGTCCGTAAAGATGCGCCTGAGGTGCTCTTCGCTTTTAAAACTCTCGGCGTAGAGTTTATAAACGTCTTCCGTGCCGGAAGGCCTGGCGGCGAACCAGCCGCCGCCGGAAACCACTTTAACGCCGCCTATGGGCTCGTTATTTCCGGGAGCGCGGGTCATTACCGCCGTAATTTTTTCCCCGGCCAGTTCCTTAAAAGATACCTGTTCGGGTGCAAGCCGCTTGAGCAGGTCTTTCTGGGCGGGCGTGGCCCGCGCGTCGTGACGCTCGTAATAATGGGAGCCAAACTCTCGCTCCAGTTCCTTATAAACTTCGGAAGGATCCTTGCCCAGGCGGGCGGTAAGCTCCGCCGAAAGCAGCGAAAGTATAATGGCGTCCTTGTCGGTGCTCCAGGCCCCGCCGTCAAAACGCAGGAACGAGGCGCCCGCGCTTTCCTCTCCGCCGAAACCGAGTCCGCCGTCCAGCAGGCCGTCTACGAACCATTTGAAACCGACCGGGACTTCGCGGAGACGGCGGCCCGAGCTGGCCGCGACTTTATCTATCATGGAACTTGAAACCACCGTCTTGCCCACCGCCGCGTCCGCGCGCCATTTCGGACGGTTCCGGAACAGGTAGAAAATGGCGGCGGAAAGGTAATGGTTCGGCGGCATGAGCCCGGCGCTTTTAGTGACGATGCCGTGGCGGTCGTAATCGGTGTCGCAGCCGAACGCGATATCGAAGCCGTCTTTAAGTCCTATAAGGCGTTTCATGGCGTATGGAGAAGAGGGATCCATGCGTATCTTGCCGTCCCAGTCGGCGGTCATGAAAGCGAAAGCAGGATCCACTTCTTCGCTGACCACGGTCAGATCCAGGCCGTAAAGTTCGGCTATCGGCGCCCAGTAATGCACGCCGGCGCCCCCCAGCGGATCCACACCCAGCTTCAGGCCTGCGCCGCGGATAGCGTCCATATCCACCACTTCCGCGAGACCGCGTATATAGGCCCCGGCATAATCATATCGGTGCGTAGTGGCGGCTTTAAGGGCTTTTACCAGCGGAAGGCGTTTGACGCCGGACAGGCCGCTCCGCAGCAGTTCGTTGGCCAGAGCCTGGATGGGGCCCGTGAGCTCCGGCTCGGCCGGGCCGCCGTGCGGCGGATTGTATTTAAAACCGCCGTCGGATGGAGGATTGTGGGACGGCGTGATAAGGATCCCGTCCGCCAGGCCGGTCTTTCGACCGCGGTTGTACTCCAGGATGGCGTGTGAAACAGCCGGGGTCGGGGTATACTCATCCAGGTCTGAGACCATGACTTCCACGCCGTTGCCCGCCAGGACTTCGAGCGCGCTTTCGAACGCCGGCAGGGAGAGGGCGTGCGTATCCATGCCGATAAAAAGAGGCCCGTCTATCTTCGCCGCGCGGCGATGGGAGCAGATAGCCTGCGTAACCGCCAGAATGTGGCGTTCGTTGAACGAGTTTTCAAGCGAAGTTCCCCTGTGTCCGGAAGTGCCGAAAGAGATCCGCTGGGACGGGACGGACGGATCCGGGATCCCTGAATAATAAGCGTCCAGCAGTCTGGGGATATCCGTCAGCATTTCAGCCGGCAAAATCTTCCCGGCGAGAGGGCTTATTTTCATACGGAAATTCTAACTTTTACTATTCCCGGGCGCAACCCCCCGGGCCAAAGGACTACAGCCCGCTTACCCAATGTGCCCATGTTAAGAAAGGGAGATTTAAACTATAATAAACCTGACGACGGACCGATTGAGTATTACCGGAGGGAACTTGAACCGCACCAGGCTGATACTTATCTTCATCTTTTCCGCTTGCGCTTTTTATATCTCCGCCGCCCCTTTCCGCGTCAATGCCGCGGAAGCCTTAAATGATCTCGAAATCTTTTCAGCTTCGCTGGAATACACTCCGCGCCCCTCGTCCCTCATCCCGACCCCTTCGCTTCCGCTCGCCTCGGCGTTATCAGGCGAACAGCTTTTCCAGCAGCTTCACAGGCAGACGGAACCCGCCTCAGCGCCCTCAGGGCATGCTTATCTCGACGCCAAGAAATTCATGTTTTCCCGTGCCGACAATGTCGGCTGCGGCGGCGTCCCGGGCGTTCTTGAATTTTACTCGCAGATCTGCGTAAAAGGCTCAAGCCAGCACGGAGAGGATTATAAGGAGCAGGGAGACCAGAACGGGGACGGGCTGGTGGACTCCGAGGGAATGAACGCAGAACACGGCTGGCCCCAGGGTTATTTTAACCAGGCCTACCCCATGAAGTCCGACCTGCATCATATTTTCCCCACTTTCATAACCCCTAACAGCGCCAGAGCGAATCTCCCCTTTGCGGTAGTGGAAAAACCCGCCTACTCCACCGCCAACGGCACCAAAATGGACTGGGAAGGTTTTGAACCGGCCGACAGCATTAAAGGCGATGCAGCCAGGGCGATGCTGTATTTCGTCGTCCGCTATTACGACAGAAATATCCGCGACGACATGAATTATAAGGATTTCTGGGCCAAACGCGTGCCGATGTTCCTGGAGTGGAACCGCAAGGATCCGCCGGATTCCAATGAACTCCGCCGCAACGAACTTATAAACCAATTCCAGGGGAACCGCAATCCTTTTGTGGACGACCCCTCCCTCGCCGATAAGATCGGCGCCCAAGTTTTCGCCTCACATTAACCTCCAAAACTTGCTGCTAGGACTTTAGGCCTATATTGACATAGGCCCTTTGGTCCTTGCGAGATAGGCCGTATGGACTAAACTATTGTTGACATAGGTCAAGTCAGTGACGGCAGCCATATCCGTCAGCAGCAGTTGGAGGAACTTTGAGCCGCATCAAGATCGTCCTTGCAGCCGCCTCGCTCCTGGCAGTTTCCGCAACTAGCGCCCGCGCCCAATCCACGCCTCCGGTTGGAAACCATCCCGGCGCTTTCGAATCCCTCAAAGCTTACACCCTCCTGGCGTCCATTGACCGGGGAGGAACGGCGTCGCCGCCCATCCCCCTCCCTGTCCGGGAGTCATGGGGCGGACTTTCCGGCGAACAGCTTTTCCAGGAACTTCACAAAGCCCTGATGTCCGTCAGAGCCGCGCCCCCCGGGTACAAGCAGGCCAAGGCCTATATGTATTCCAAAGCGGACAATGTGATCTGCGGCGGCGGGCCCGGCATAATGACTTTTTATTCCGAGGTCTGCGTCCGGGGCTCCAGCGACAACGGCGGCGACTATCCTGAGCAGGGAGACCAGAACGAAGACGGCGTGGTAGACAGCTTTGTGAACGCCGAACATATCTGGCCCCAGAGCTATTTCAAAAGCGCCATGCCCATGGTTTCGGATCTGCACCAGTTGGCTCCTACCTTATACACGCCCAACAGCCGCCGCGGCAACGTGAGATTCGCCGAAGTTTCAAACGCGAGCTACAGCACCTCCTGCGGCTCCAAACTGGGCAGGGAGGGGTTCGAGCCCTGCGATCCGGAGAAAGGCAATGTGGCCCGCGCCATGCTGTATTTCGTGGCGCGCTATTACGATAAAAATATCCGCCAGGGTATGAATTACAAAGATTTCTGGACCAGCCGCGTACCGCTGCTGCTGAAGTGGAACCGCCAGGATCCGCCCGACACCAACGAACTCCGCCGCAACGATCTCGTGGAAGCGTTCCAGGGCAACCGCAACCCGTTCATAGACGACCCCTCGCTTGCCGACCGCATAGGCGAAGCGGTGCTGGAAGCGCACTAAACCGCCATATTGCACACCCCATCGTTCCACCTCTTTGCATCAGGGTTTCTTTTCCTGCATAAACAACCGAATTGCCCGTTTGCCGGTGGGTCCTTTGCTGATTTTTTCAGGACCTTTCAGCCCATGCCAATCTGCGAGTTTACTGTTAGAATTTAACCATACAAGGGTTGCCGTTGAGGAACCGGAAAGCTGATTGAAAACCGGGAGTTCTAAGGAATATTAAGGAGAAATAAAATGAAAAAATTAGTTATAGCATTAGGCGCGTCCATAGTGTTTTCAGGCCTGGCCGGAGCGGCCGGTGATGAAACGCAAAGAATGGAAGGCGGCATGAAATTTGCCGAACAGCAGATAAGCGGCAAACTGGATTCCGCGCCCTCCCCGGTTCAGCTGGCCGGCGACTTCGCTCCAGCCGAGGCCGCGAAATGCAATGCCAAAGCCAAGGATTACAGCAAAATCTCCGCAAAAGCGCCGCCCCCCCTGAGTAAGGAAGCGGACAAAAAGGCGGAAAACAAGGGCGCGTCCGCCGCAGGGAAAGGAGCCGTTGTGGGCGGCGTAATGGGCGCTGTGGTTGGTGCGCCGTTCTTAATGGCTATCGGACAGGCTATTCCATACCTTGCTACCCCCATGATCGGTTTTGCCATCGGGGGAATCGCGACTGCCGTTATAATCGGAGGGGGAGCGATAGTAGCCGGAGCGGCTGTAGGTTATGGCGCGGTGCGCCTCGTGGAAGCGATCGACAAACGTTTCTGAGTTTCCGATCAACCTGAATCCTGTTGGAAGGATTCAGGTTGATCGTTTGTGGGCGGCGGCCCCATGCCGGTAAAAAGTATTACCGCAGCAGCTTATACGGGTCGTCGGTCACGCTGAGCATATAGACCGCCGCTTTCACGTTATTATCCACCGCCTTGCGGATGATCGCGGCGCCGGGGTAGAAGCTGTTGCCCTCCAGTTCCGTGGTGAAAGCGAAAATGCCCGCGGTGGCATAAGCCCAATCCGTGGTGTCTCCGGTGGCAACGTAGAGATCGCTGGACTGTTCGGGCTTGTAGCCGGTAAAAGCGGTCATCCCTTTGGCCATCTTCTCAAAAACCAGCCGGTCTTTCTCGTTTTCCACGGGCGTGGCCAGGCCGGCCCAGGGATAGAGCAGCAGGCTGGAGTAAGAATGATAACTCATGAGAGTTTTTAGGTTCTTCCTGGCTTCTACGAATTTTTTAATAACCAGCGTTTCCGGCTCCGAAAAAGCGGAGGGGCCGCAGTAAGTGTCGGCTGAAGGAGTATGAGAGGCCCCCGCCCGGCACCAGCGGGAATCATAATTGCGGTTCAGATCCACACCGATGGATTTATCGGGGTTGACGCGCGTATTCTTCCTGTGCCAGCGGTACCTGCCGGTCTGAATGTCGTATTCCGCGCCGTCCGCGTTAAGCATCGGCATTATGTAAATATCCAGGGTCTCCAGATACTTTTTTATTTCCGGCTCCGCCTTATGATCCAGAAGATATACCGCCAGGCCCAGCGCGACCTCGTTGGTAAGGTGCTCGCGGGCATGGTGGTTCCCAACGTAAAAAACTCCGGGCCTGGAACTGGGCTTCACCCCTTTCTCGGCGGAATTCAGGCGCAGACACCAGATCTCGCGCCCCTCCAGAGTTTTGCCCGCCGAGAACAGGGACGCCACATCCTGATTGCGCTCGGCCAGGGACTGCAATAACTCGGTGGTTTCCTTATAGTTGTGGTAGGCGCCGTCGGCCGCGGGAAAATCTTTCAGATGCTTTCTGGCGTATTCATAAATAGTCATCCGGTTTTCGATAATAAAGCCCTTTTCAGCCATCCGATCCAGCTCCGCCTTGCGGGCGAAGCCGAGGACTCTGTCCTTTTTTATTTCCACGATATCCAGCCCGGCCTCAAGAAGCGCCGTCCTCTGATACTTGTCCGCGGCCCGCACCGTCGCCCAGTAGCGGCCATCGCCTCTGAGGACTTCCGCGGCGGCCGGGCTCAATTCCGGCTCCGGAAGAAACTCAAGGGACGCCTCGCCGCGCGGCGAAAGCGGAACGCCGGAAAAAGATTCGAGCAACTGGCCGAAAGACGGCGTTTCTCCGGGCCGGGCCGGTTTGCCGCCGGCGAAAACAGCCGCGGAACAGAGGGTGGAAAGTGCCAGTGTCAGCGCTAATTTTTTCATCATGGTACGCCTCCGGTTATCAAAGACTCTGGTTAGACTATATCAAAGTAGGGCCGCGACCTCAACGGATTTCGGACTGGGCGGCGGATAGGCAGGCGCAGAAAATAATGATGCAGCCGGAAAGGTAGATCCACAGCAGCAGCGCCATGATCCCGCCGAAAGCCCCGTAAACCGCGTTAAAAGAGGAGAAGTGTTTCATATACATAACAAACAGATTCTGGGCCGCCAGCAGCAGGAGGGTAGCGCAAAGAGCGGAGAGCCGCACTTCGGAGAAGCGGGTGCGGCGGCGCGGCGCGAACTTGTAAAACAGGCCCAGGCTGAAGAACACTCCCAGCCACGGAAGAAAAAAAACGACCAGATTGTAGATCCAGGAAAAAAAGATGAGGCCGAAAAAAAGCCCCTTCGCCGCTTTCCCCAGCACCGGCACAGCCATACCCGCCAGCACCGCGACGACCATAATGCTCAGCAGGATCAGGTTCTTCAGCGGCAGATGCCACCATTTGTCCGCTTTGATCCCCCAGGCCCGGTTAACCGCGTGAACCAGGGTGGTAAAGAACTGGGTTCCGACCCAGATCAGCATCAGAAAGGCGGCGGCGCCGGCATGAACGCGGGCTTTGATCACTCCGGCTATGGTCTTGAAAATGTAGTTATGCATCTCGCCGCCGATAGGGAGATAGTTCTCAACGTAGCCGATTACAGTGGCGGAGGCGCTGGAACGGTTGACAAAGAGCGAAGCGATAGTTACGAAAAGGATTATCAGCGGGAACAACGCGAAGAACGCGTTATAAGCGAAAGCCGCGGCCGCTTCCGCCCCGTCAAGCCGGATAAATTTTACAACCGCCAGACTTAACACGGCCTGGACCCTTGCGCTTATTAATTTTAATTTGTTCATGGGGACGCTGCTTCCAAACTTCCTAACGCAGTATAAAAATACCATTTTGGGGACGCTGCTTCCAAACTTCCTATCTCCAGACGTCAAGACTTCTGTGTAATTTCCTGGTGCAGGTTCGCGGGACCTGGCAGGGGCCCGGAACGCGGAACCGGCGTCGGCCACACCGTGGCCGCGCCTCCGTTCCTCGGCCTCCGCGCTTCGTATGCTCGGCCTCCGGACGGTTCCGCTTATCCGGCTCCCCTGCCACCCGCTCCATCTGCATCGCCAGGGGCTTACACCAGGACAAGATGTGGGGACGCTGCTTCCAACTTCCTAATTACTTCTCCGAAATCCAGGAAGATAGGGAGCTACGCCCCCTGCGGAGCCCGTGCGGATTAAAGCGCCGCACAGCGAGCTGTTCGGCGCTTTAATTTACGCCTCCAGGACGGAGGATGTTGTCCCTCTGGTTATAATGGAACTCAGTGGTCGGTACTTGGCGGCCAGGATTGCGGCGGCCGAATCCAGCGGCAGTTTGGATTGGCGCTACAGGCAGGTTCGGTCATCCTGTTCGCACAATCGTTAAGGGCATGTCCTCCGGTAGCATCCACGCATCCGGAGCTCGCATCTTTTTTTACACCCTTATTGCCGCCTATCTGCGCCAGTTTTTCCAGCACAATGGCCCAACTCTTGTCGGAAATACCATCCCCGGTGTAAGAATCTTTGATTGACGCCCGCTTGCAGTCCTTGGGATGATAATTTACTTTATATCCTCCGTTGTTGTCCCATTCATCGTTCAGAAAAAAAGCCATGTCGGCGTTTCTTACGAATAGGCCTCTATCAGTCGTGGTAAAAAGGTAGTCTTCACCCATGCTTTTAAGCGGAAATATCCGGGGATTGGGATCCATCCCCACCCATATGTTGATAACCTCCGGCTTTTGTTTCGCTAGTTTTCCGCTTGCGCTGTAGCCGAACACTTTATACACGCTGTAGGCGTGTGTGTTTACTTCCGCATAGAATGCGGGTCCGTCGGAACAGATCAACACATCCTGCTCTCCCGGGACGAACTGCGCTCCCGCCGTTGAAGCGCACATAACGCAAAACAACAGCAGAATTACTTTTTTCCTCATAAGATCCTCCACTAATCAGAATTAGACTGTGCCCATATTTTACCTCCAAAGCGGAAAAACACGGTATCGCTATATCTTCTAAAAATATTTTGAAGCTTCGGAATAGCGCAGGCTTCCCGCTTAATTGCTAAAATAAACGCATGGACGGGATACGACGACACAAGCCTGGATCTTCGTTCGCGCCGGAACGATATCTGCAAACGGAAGGATTAGTTATTGACGAATTCAAAGACCTTAAATCGTCAATGGGGATCGTTTATTACAAAGGCGGGTATAAATTCGAATGTTCCGGTGTGTTTTCCCGGCCGTCAATCATATTCGCACGATGCCATTCGGTTATCAAGGTCGCGATCCCCAAAATCCCCGTTCCCACGCAATTGGACGCGGTTACGGTAATGGTTATCCCCACCGACGCCCCGATCAAATTAAAATCCGTGACCGCAATGTCACACATGGCGATATTGTGCCCCAGTCCGCCCTTGCTGAAAAAAACCGCAAAAACATACGGAATCCCCGCCAGATCCCTTCTTGAGATTTTCAGCAAAACGAAAATAATCAAACGGACCAACTGGCTTAATGAAATAATGCACCGCCTTATCTTTGAACGTATAGAGGCGGGCAACAATCAAAATGAAACAACCACTTTTCTGGAGACGGAGATAGTAAAGGAAATTTATTATGTTTCGAAAACATTTGAACCCTCAAAAAATGTTTTCAATCTTGATGAGAGTGATTTATACAACAACACGCCTGTGCTTAAGCGGGCATTAAATTATATAGAAACCCGCCTTTTTACCGACATCACAATGAACGATCTGGCAAAATATTCTTTCGCCGGCGAAGCGACTTTGCTCAGGGTGTTTAACAAAGAATTTTCAAAAACCCCGTTCGATTGGATTGCCGGACGCCGTCTCGACGAATCCCTGATACTTCTCCGGAATAAAAAATATTCCGTCGGAGAGGTCTCCGACATCATAGGTTACAAAACCGTCAGCGGGTTCATCTCGGCCTTTAAAGAAAGGTTTAAGCGCACGCCCCTGTCATACCGGAAGAAAACGAATTCGTGAAAATATGCGACATATTAAGGAGGTTTCTATCATGAGGATAATTGTTATAGCCGCGATACTGCTTGCGGCCGCGGGCAATTTCGTTTCGGCGCAGGTGCGCACGGAAGATGTGCGGGTACGCCCGCCGGAAAGCTGGCCAAAGCGCGAGGTATACGGCCTGGATATCACGCTTGGAGGCAGTTATCTCCGGGGCAACGTGGAGAACAGCGGGATCTCAGGCGGACTGGATTTCAACACGACCATCTCACGACGCCACCAGATCTTTATTCAAGCCTCCAAAGATTACGCCGAATTCAACGATCTGGTGCTGGTGGACAAAGATAAGGCTTCCCTGCTCTACGCCTATAAAATCAGGGAGCGGTGGAACATTTTCGTCAACACCACTCACGCCCACAACGAGGCGATAAAACTTAAATACCGCACCACCAACGGCGGGGGCGTCTGCTACCACAGTTTTTTATCCGGCCTGCTCGACCCCGTTCTCCTGAGCGCGGCCATAATGCCCGAGTACGAAACTTTTAAGGATGGCGTTACGCATACCCCGACAAGAGGAAATTTCCGGCTCAACTTCGGCTATCCCGTGACCTCCCATTTTGCCGCCGGCGCGGACCTTATGTATATGCCCAGGCTTACCCGTTTCGCCGATTACAGGATGTACGGGGAAGCCTATTTTAAATTCAAGATAACCGACAATACTTTGGACTTCAAAATGACGGTTACGGATGAATACGAATCCCGTCCTAGGCCGGGAGTAAAATTCAACGACCTTATAACCGGCTTCGCGCTTGTGGTAAAACTGGGGAAATAAAACCTCCGTGCGGCGACCGCTACGACGAAACCTGCGTCCACAGCAATTACTGGTCAGGGGATTAAAGCCTTGTTTTGGAGAATCGGTCACAAGCCAGGGAAGCGGTTTTCGCGGGACTGGGTAGAAAAAATTCAGGCCGCCATGATGGCGGCCTGAATTTTTCTCCCCGGGTTGGACTCGAACCAACAACCTATCGGTTACAAGGGCCTCTGAATTACTTCAGAGCTTGGACTATATCATATCCGTGGAGCACTTACTCTTTACGGACTCAGGCGCTTCCCATCCTTATCTCTAAGAACAGTACTCCCTTGCGGGATAGTCTCTGCACCTTCCGCGGAACTGTCCGCGGCTTGGCTCAGGATTGCCCGCCTAAGGCGGGTTCCCCTGAGTTCACCTGATTTTTCAACTACGGTTTCCCGTAGAAGCTGCAACATTTACAGCCGATCGCTCCACCATTGAGCTACCGGGGAATATTTATACGACTACGCCATAAATTATACTACATTTCATACCGGCATTTTCCGCGCCGGCTTGCGGCGCGGAAAATTTTGCTAGAATATATTTATGCTGAAAAACGCCGTTGAATACTACCAGTGCATACTGGACAACCTGACCGGCGGACTGATAAGCGTGGATATGTCCGGCACGGTGGTCTACGTGAACCCCATGGCCGGCAAGATCCTCCACTGGGACGAGGCCCATAAATGCCTCGGCTGCGATTACGCCAGAGCTTTTGACTGCTTCCCCGCCCTCAAAGGCGTGATAGCCGAGGCCCTTGAGACCGGAAAAACCGTAAGGCGCGCGGAGATCTCGATCATGCACGCCAATGTCCCCCTCATCATCGGCTACAGCACCATGCGCGTCAGCAGCCACGACGGCAGGGAGCTGGGCGTCTCCGTTATCTTCCAGGACATCTCTTTCGTCGGCGGCGGTAAAAAATAATATGAGTAAAAAAAACCGAAAACAGAACCAGCCCGCGCCGCCTGCCCCCCCGGACCCGGGCGCAGAAGCGTCCGCCGGAGCCCAGCCTGAAGTCCCGCCGCAGGAAACCGCGGCGCTCCCCCGGGACGCCTCGCCTAAATATTTTCTGATCTTCTGGGGCCTGATCCTGCTTGCGGCCGCCTCGGCCTGGATCCTGGCGGCGCTTCTGCCCGGAGTGAGCGAATCCATTATCGAACGCTGGATCATGGCGGCCCTTGCCGCCGCGCTCGCCGTCTTTCTTCTGATCTACAGATAATGGCTAAATTCATAGACTATTACACTATCCTGGGCGTCCCCAAAACGGCCTCCGAAGCGGAGATAAAATCCGCTTACCGCAAGCTCGCTATGAAGCACCATCCCGACAAAAACCCCGGGAACAAGGATGCGGAAACCAGATTCAAAGAGATAAACGAAGCCAACGAGGTGCTCTCGGATCCTAAAAAACGCCGAACCTACGACCAACTGGGCAAGGACTGGCGGCAGGGCCAGGAATTCACCCCCCCGCCCGGCGGCGGATCCGGGTTCGGCGGGTTCGGTCAAAGGCCGGGCGGTTTTGAATACGCCTCACGGAGCTCCGGCGGGCAGGACTTTGGGCAGTTCGGAGATTTCAGCGATTTTTTCAGATCCATGTTCGGCGGCATGGGCGGAGCCGGCCGTTTTCAGGGCGGCGGGGAAACGGATTTTGACGATTTCCAGGGCGCCGGCGGCAGGAATCTTTCACAGGCGGACATGGAATCCGAACTACGGCTGCCGCTTGCCGAAGTCCTGAAAGGCGGACAACAGGCTCTCGCATTCAACTACAGATCAGTCTGTCCCGCGTGCGGCGGCAGGGGCCGGACAAAGAGCCGCGCCTGTCCGGAATGCGGCGGCGCGGGGCAGGTCACGGAAACCAGGAACATCCGCGTCAATCTCCCCAGGGGACTGCGGGACGGAACCCGGATGCGTTTGAAAGGGCAGGGCCGCCGTTCGCCTTCCGGACGGGCCGGAGACCTGTACCTTACCATCCGCATCACGCCGCATCTTGATTTCACGGTGGAAGGGGACGACCTGGAAACGCGCGCGAGCGTAATGCCCTGGGACGCGGCCCTCGGCGCGGAGGTTTCCGTTCCGGCTTTGGACGGCGCGGTTAAGATAAAACTTCCGCCGGGTTCCCGATCCGGCCGGAGACTGCGGATTTCAGGGCGCGGCCTGCCGAAAAAAGACGGTTCCCGCGGCGACCTTTACGTGGTCATCGTTATAGATATCCCCCCCTCGCTCACACCCCGCCAGACGGAGCTCTTCCATAAATTAAAAGGGGCCGCCTGAAAATCGGCGGCCCCTGAATAAAAGCCCGCTTTCGCGCTTAGAATTTTACGGCGTCCAGGCCCAGGCGCTCGATCCTTGCGGCGCCGCCATCCTCCAGGCCTTCCTTGAAAGGCGTTCCCAGCTCCCGCATAAAGCCGTCGCCCTGGATATAATAAATAGCTTTCTGATCCAGGGAACTGATAGCGGTGGAAATTTTCCACTTGAGCTGAACCTGCATGGAGGCGATGGGATCTTCCTTGGTGCCGACATTGGCCACGGTCGAGTCCGGGACTTCGGCCGTCAGATCCACTTTATGGCCCCAGGGAACCGTGACGGAAAGGGGCTCTACGGACACGCCGGTAAGGAATTTTCCTTTGCCCTGCAGATTGCCGCCATATGTCCAATGCACCTGGTAAACCACGTCCACGCCTTTCATGGAGAACCGGTATTTCCTTGTCATCGGTTTGCTCCAGCCCTGCAGCTGGGTCCAGTGGCTGGTGCCGAATGGAACCGCGTTGGCATAATTGGCGGCGACAGTTACCACCGGCTTGTTCTTTTCTATGATACCCCAGATCTTGTCGGCCAGATTGACGACATTATCCACAGCGCCTACGGCCTGATTAACGCCATCCGGATTGAAACCACCCGGAACCGGCGCCTGGGGGAAAGGGGGCATGGGCGGATCGATCATGGGCCCGGCCGGGGCCTGCGGCATCGCCGGCGTATTCAGATCAAAATATCCGGCATTGATCTCCTGAGCATAAGCGCCGCCCGCAAAGAACGCGATTATTAACGCCGCCATGGTGATTTTTTTTTGCATTTTTAGTTTCTCCTTATTATTCAAAAACCCCGGCCGGATCCAGCAGGAGCGGGGCCGCCGATTCAACGTCTTCCATTTTCACTTCTTTTACGGAGAACGGATTGGCTATCTCTTCAAAGCCGCCGTCGCCCCGGATATAATACACACTGGCGCCGTCAAAGCTCTTGATGGCTGTGGAAATTCTCCACGCCGTTTTCAGCTGGAGAGAGGCGAGGGGATCCTCTCCGGAACCCTCATTGATGACAGTGGAGTCCGGCACCTGGGCCGCAAGAGAAAAACGGTAGCCCCAGGACACATTGACCTTGGTGGGAACCACGGTCACACCGGTGAGATACCGGCCTTTTCCCTGATATTTCCCGCCGGGCGTGAATATGACTTTATATTTAACGTCCACAACAGACATGCCGTAAAGATTTTTGGCGCGGAACCCGTAAATATAGGACTTTGGCTTCTTCCACTCGGAAAGCTGGTTCCAGGACGTGATACCCTGGGGTACGGCAGCAGCATACTGCGTGTTAATATTCACCACAGGCGCGTTCTGCTGGATTATATTCCACACTTTAGACGCTATATTGATTATCTGGTCGATGACGACCAGGGATCCGCCCACGTCCGATACTACCGGGGCGAGGTATGAGAGATCCTTTTCTTCGGCCGCTGCCAGTCTGGTGATCCTTACGGAAGCCGGGTCTATAGTGTAAGCCTTGGGATCGCGCTGGGCGGAAAGTTTCTCGGACGCGCGGAAGTCCGCTTTATCGTTCCTGAACAATTCCTGAATAGATTCTTCAGCGCGCGTCGCGCTCGCAGTGAAAAGCAAGCAGGAGGCGAGAAGCGCCTTGCCGAGATGTTTTGACATGCAATGTTTCTCCCGTTCCGTTCTATTACCATTCGGATCCCGCCGCATTGGCGGGTCTCACACAAAGTATAATCTATTTCCCCCCCGACACTAAGTGACAAAAGGCCCAGGCGGTAAAAATATTAAGGCCCACCCCCGGCCAGGCCTAAAGACCCAAAGGCAGTGGCCAATGATCAGTGGGTAGTGAAAAACGAGGGCGTCCGCCTAAGACGGACGCCCTCTGTTTTCAGCTGTGGCAGTTTCTCGCCACTATCCACTGATCACTAACCACTTATTTCTACGCCGCTACTGTTTCCTCTACTTTTGGGGTATCGCAGGACATGGCGGCTATCTGCTTATAGACACTGAGACGCCATTTGTATTCCTCTTCGGCGATCTTCATAAGCTTCCTGGCCGTTTCCGGGTTGGTCTTGTGCAGGGTCTTGAAGCGGTTCTCGCCCATCATGAAGTCCTCCACGGAGATGGTCGGCGCCGGACTGTCTATGATCAGGGGATTCTTGCCCTGTTTCTTCAGGTCCGGATTGTAGCGGTAGAGGAGCCAGCGGCCGGAGTTGACGGCCTTCTTGTGTTCGCTCATCCCTTCGGTCATGTTGATGCCGTGCGCTATGCAGTGGCTGTAGGCGATGATGATCGCCGGCCCGTCGAAAGCTTCCGCTTCCGCGAAAGCCTTGACCGTCTGCTGATTATTGGCGCCCATGGCTACGCTCGCCACGTAGATGTTGCCGTAGGTCATGGAGATCATACCCAGGTCTTTCTTGGGCAGCGGTTTGCCGCCGGCCGCGAACTGCGCGACCGCGCCCAACGGGGTGGCCTTGGACATCTGGCCGCCGGTGTTGGAGTAAACTTCGGTGTCCAGCACCAAGATCTTGACGTTGCGCCCGGAAGCCAGGACGTGATCCAGGCCGCCGTACCCTATATCATAGGCCCAGCCGTCCCCGCCGAGTATCCACAGCGATTTGCGCATGAGATAGTCGGCCAGCGTCAGCAGACGGGCTGATTTCTCGTCTTTCAGGGGAGCGAGCGCTTTCTTGAGATCCATGACCCGGCCGCGCTGCTGTTCGATGGCGGCCCAGTCGTCTTCTCCGGCGGTAAGGATCTGGTCGGCCAGAGCCGCCTGGCTCTTAAGCGTGGTGCCCTTAAGCTCTGTCAGAAGCTCGGTTGCCGCCTGGCGGAACTTGTCGTATGCCAGACGCATACCCAGGCCGAACTCCGCGTTGTCCTCGAACAGGGAATTAGACCAGGCCGGACCGCGTCCATCCTCACGCGTGCAGTACGGGGTGGTCGGCAGGTTGCCGCCATAGATGGAGGAGCAGCCGGTGGCGTTGGCTATGGTCAGGTGGTCGCCGTAGAGCTGGGTCAGCAGCTTGACGTAGGGCGTTTCGCCGCAGCCCGCGCAGCAGCCGGAGTATTCGAACAGCGGTCTTACCAGCTGGCTACCCTTTACGGTGTTGCGGTTCACTTTGGCCGAGCCGGTGTCTTTCAGCGACATGAAGAACTTGAGGTTCTCCCGCTCGGTCTCCCTCAGGGGAAGCTGCTCATGCAGGTTGATGGCCTTGCGGCCGGTCTCTTTGCCGTCCGTTCTTTCCTTGGCGGGGCAGTTGAAAACGCAGGCGCCACAGCCGGTGCAGTCTTCGACCGCGGTCTGCACCGTGAATTTGAGGCCTTTCAGGTCGCCCTTGCCGTCGGTGGATTTAAAGGTCTTGGGCGCCCCGGCCAGTTCGGCGGCGTCATAACCCTTGATCCTGATCGCGGCGTGCGGGCAGACCAGCGAGCAGATTCCGCACTGGATACAGACGTTCTCCACCCATACCGGGGTTTCCAGCGCGATATTGCGCTTTTCGTACTGCGCGGTGCCGGTCGGGAAAGTGCCGTCGAGAGGCATGGAGGAAACGGGCAGATCGTCGCCGCGGAAAGCCATCATCTCGCAAAGGGTGTCGCGGACGAACGGAGGATACCCTTCCACAACACAGGCCCTCTTTATTTTCGAAGTGGCCTTACCGGGATGCTTGACTTCTTCTATGGCCGCCAGGGTTCTGTCCACGGCGTCAAAGTTCTTCCTGACCACCTCCTCGCCTTTCGAAGAGTAAGTCTTTTTTATGGACTTCTTGATGGCCGCGACGGCTTCATCCTTGGGAAGCACGCCGGAGATGCCGAAGAAAGCGGTCTGCATGATGACGTTTATGCGCGCGCCCATGCCGGTTTCCCTGGCGATCTCGGAGGCGTTGATGACATAAAGTCTGAGTTTCCTGGCGATGATATCCTGCTGGACTTCGACGGGAATATGATCCCACACGTCTTTGGCAGCGTACGGGCTGTTCAGGAGGAACACGGCGCCGTCCTCGGCCTTGTTCAGCATTTCGTATTTTTCAAGGAACGAGAACTGGTGGCAGCCGATGAAGTGGGCCTTGTAAACCAGGTAAGGCGCCCTGATATAGTTCTTGCCGAAACGCACGTGAGAGACGGTCATCGAACCAGCTTTTTTGGAATCGTAGACGAAATAACCCTGGGCGTAGTTAGGGGTCTCCTCGCTTATGATCTTCATGGTGTTCTTATTGGCGCCCACGGTGCCGTCGGAACCCAGACCGAAAAATAGCGCCCGGAAAACGTCCTTGGGCTCTATCGCCCAGCCGGCCTCGTAAGGCAGGCTCAGATGCGTGACATCGTCGTTGATGCCGACGGTATAGCCGTTCTTGGGCGTTTTGGAGGACAGATCGTCGAACACGGCCTTGGCCATGGCCGGGGTGAATTCCTTGGAGCCGAGGCCGTAGCGCCCGCCGACCACCACCGGCATCTCCTTTATCTTGCCGGCCTTGAAAGCGTTGGACATGGCGGTGACTACGTCCTGGTACAGGGGCTCGCCTATGGAGCCCGGTTCCTTGGTGCGGTCCAGCACCGAGATCTTTTTGGCGGTTTTCGGAATGGCGTTGACCAGGTCGTCCTGGGAGAAAGGCCTGTAAAGACGCACTATCACTACCCCTACTTTTTCTTTGGAATTTTCAAGCAGGTAATTTACGGTTTCCGTGACCGTGTCCGCGCCGGAGGCCATGATAACCGCGACTTTCTCCGCGTCGGGCGCGCCGACATAATCGAATAGAGAGTACTTGCGGCCGGTCAGCTTTGCGAACCCGGCCATGGTTTCTTTCACGATGCCGGGGACTTCCGTGTAATATTTATTGGCGGCTTCCTTGGCCTGAAAAAACACGTCGGGGTTCTGGGCGGTGCCGCGCAGAACGGGACGCTCCGGGTTAAGGCCGCGGGCCTTATGCGCGGCTATCAGCTTATCGTCCAGCATCGCTTTCATGATCTCCTGGCTTAAAGGCTCCACCATATTCAGCTCATGCGAGGTCCTGAAGCCGTCGAAGAAATGGAGGAACGGCACGCGCGATTTTAATGTGGCGGCCTGGGCGATGAGGGCAAAATCCATCGCTTCCTGCGGATTGGCCGAAGCGAGCAGCGCCCAGCCGGTCTGGCGGGTGGCCATAACGTCGGAATGGTCGCCGAAAATAGAGAGCGCGTGGGTCGCGAGGGCGCGGGCCGTGACATGGAAGACCGTGGCGGTCAGTTCGCCGGCGATCTTGTACATATTGGGGATCATCAGCAGAAGGCCCTGGGACGCGGTAAAAGTGGTGGTGAGCGCGCCGGCGGCCAGAGCGCCGTGGACCGCGCCGGAAGCGCCGCCCTCCGACTGCATTTCTATCACCGAGGGCACGGTGCCCCAGACGTTCTTTTCGCCCCTGGCGGACTTGATGTCCGAGAGCTCGCCCATGACCGAGGAGGGCGTTATGGGATAAATGGCTATTACTTCATTGGTGGCGTGCGCCACGTGCGCGGCGGCGGTGTTCCCGTCCATTGCGACCATGTTTTTCGGCATTGTGTTGTTCTCCTGTTTTTTGGTTTCTCTAAAATCCTGAGATGCAGCGGGATATACCGGTAGTATAGCATTTTTGCGCAGCCGGGAATTGACAGCGGGGTTTTTAAGTTGCAGAATCTATCAACGGACTGTTGACAAATAGGAAATAGGAGGTTGTAAAATGAAAAAAGTATTATTCAGCGCGGTGCTTGTTTCCGCTTTCGGCACGGCGGCTTTCGCGGCCGATTACGGCAGCGCCGGCTGCGGCCTGGGGAGCCTGGCGTTCAGGCAGAACGACATGACCCAGGTGCTTGCGGCCACCACCAACGGGACTTTCGGCAGCCAGACTTTCGGCATAACTTTCGGCACCTCGGGCTGCAACAACAAGGGTCTGGTGAAGATGTCCATGGCCCGCGAAAGTTTCATTGAGGCCAATTACAAGGATCTCTCACGCGACGCCGCCGCCGGCAAAGGCGAGTATGTGGCCAACCTGGCCAGGCTCTACGGCTTCACGCCGGAGAATACCGGCAGCTTCGCGTCTCTGCTTCAGAAGAACCACACCGCCATCTTCGCCGCCAACAGCGCGAAGACCGCTGTCAACGAGATCAACAGGCTCATCGGCAGCCTGTAAGCGCGCGCCGCTAGTAAAATGAAACATAAACGGACCGGATGGGTAAAGCCGCCGGTCCGTTTTTTATTGCCGTTACTCCTGCTGGCGTCTCCGGCCCGCGCCCTGGCTCCCGAAAAGGAACTGCAGCGCCTCGCCGTCAGACGATCGGCCCTCGAAGCCGCCGCGTGGAAAGACCCTTACTGGCTGAGACTCCTGTATTACAGGAAGAACCTGCTGGGCGGCTACCGCAGCCCCTCCGTGAATCATAATTTTTTTCTCTCAAAATGGGGCAAGATCAGTCCCAGGCTTGAACTGGAAGCCGCCGTGAACGGTTTATTTTACGAGGGCGCGGACGATGACAGCCCGGAGTGCGGGTTTCCGGAGCGTTACCGCTGGCTGCGCGCCCGGCTGGACATCAAACCCTCGGAGATTCCCTTTAAAGCCTGTAAATCTTTTGAAGAATGGAAAGCCGGGCTCGACACGGAATCCGTAAGCCTGCTTTTTGCCGCCGGCTACCTTAATAATCCCTCCACCCTCTACGGCCATACTTTCCTGCGCCTCCACAACCGCGGGGCAGCCGGCGCGGATCTGCTCGACTACACCATAAACTACGCCGCCGCCGCGGACGCCGAGAGCGGCTTGTTCTTCGCCTTAAAAGGCCTTGTGGGCGCTTACCCCGGACAGTTCTCCACTATCCCCTATTACCTCAAGATACAGGAATACCACAATATAGAGAACCGTGACCTCTGGGAGTTTCCGCTGAACCTGACGACGGAAGAAATCGACCGGCTGCTGCGCCACGGCTGGGAACTCGGGAAAGCGGCTTTCCCTTACAAATTTTTTTCGCGGAACTGTTCCTGGCAGCTGATGCCGCTGCTGGATATCGTTAAACCCGGGCTGGATCTTTCCCGGCGCTTCCACCTCTGGGTCATACCCGCGGACACCGCCAAGGCCGTACTGTCCGGTTCCCCCGCCGCGGCCCCGGGCTGGAGGCCTTCGCTTTGGAAAACGGTGGACTGGAAGCGCTCCCGGCTTTCAGAAAGCGAAAAGACCTCCGTACTCCAACTAGCGCGCGGCGACCAGAACGCCGGATTAAAAAAAATGGATCTCGCCGGCCCCGCGCGCAAAGCGGCCGTGCTTGAAACGGCGGTGGATTATTTAAGCTGGCGCTTTTATGCCGGGCGCATCGGCAAAGCGGAACTGGACGCCAGAACGGATCCCCTGCTCGCGGCGCGGGCGCCTCTTGGGCGGCAGCCCACTTTTACCGGCGGCCCGGAGCGCCCGGCTTCGATTTTAGAGGCCCATGAAAGTCTGCGCCTGGGCGCCGGTCCGGTCTCGCTTAAAAATGGAACCGCTTATGAAATACAGGCCCGCTTTGCCGCGCAGGATCTGCTGGACGATCCCGCGGGATACCTGCCTGACGCCGTGCTTGAGATGGGCTCTTTCCGTCTGCGCCATGACCCCCGCTATAACCGCCTTTATATAAAGGAAGGAAGATTGGCGCGTGTAATGAGCTTAAACCCGTGGGACGACTGGGTGCGCCGCCAGTCCTGGGAATTTTCCGCCGGCATCGAGCAGGCGGACGAAACCGGCCGTCAGAGCGGCACTTCCGCCGTATGGGCGATGAACGCCGGCTCCGGAATGGCGTTAGAGGCCCGCCGGCCCGTGCGGCAGATCTGGTACGCCCTCGCCGAGGCCGACAGCGGTTTCGGCCCAGCGCTGCGTTCCAGCTGGCGGGCCGGCGCGGGTCTAAAGGCGGGAGTACTGGCTGAGAATGGCCCGGTGCGCGCTTTGATCGAGGCGCGCTATCTCAGCTATGCCGCGGGCGACACCAGGCCGCTCTGGGCCGGATCGGCGGCGGCATCCCTGCGTCTGGCGCGCGACAGTTCGGCCAGGCTGGAATATTCCTGGCGCGGTTCCGTAAAAGAAGCCGGCATATATTTCCACCAGTTCGTATTCGCGCCGTAGGGTAAAGAGTTGGGTTCGAAAGTTTGGAGTTAAAACATATGCGGATCGCTATTCGCCGTTCGCTGTTCGCCGTCCTGCCGCTGTTAAGCGGCTGCACTCACCTGTTTTTCCAGCCCTCCGGAAACATCTTTTCCGATCCGGCGTCGGCCGGGTTCAGCTATGAAGTTATACAATTCAGGTCGGACGACGGGACTGAATTGACAGGGATGTTCTTCCCTCCGGTGGGCGCGCCGCTGGGGACGATAATACATTTTCACGGAAACGCGCAGAACATGACCTCGCATTTCCCCTATTCCTCCTGGCTGGCGCGCGAGGGGTTCAATGTTTTCATATTCGATTACAGGGGCTACGGGGCCTCACAGGGGAAACCCGGGCTGGATGGCGCGGTACGGGATGGCATAGCGGCTCTGAAACAGGTCAGGAGAATCCCGGGCGTGGACGCGGAACGGATCGCGGTTTTCGGCCAGAGCCTGGGCGGAGCTATCGCCGTAGCGGCGATAGCGGAGTCGGATCTGCCGCAGCCTAAGGCGCTTATTTTGGAAGGGGCTTTTTACTCCTATAAGAGTGTTGGTTCCGCCATTCTGCGGAGGCGCTGGTGGAGCTGGCCCTTCTCATGGATTCCCTGGATAGGTGTGACGGGGAGGCATTCCCCGGCGAAAAACATTGCCGGGATAACCTGCCCCAAACTTTTCATTCATTCGAAAAAAGACCCGGTAGTGCCGTTTAAGCAGGGCAAAAGCCTGTATGCGGCCGCGCCCGGCCCTAAAGAATTCTGGACGGTGCCGTCCGGCCACACCGACGCTTTCTACGCCCAGCGGGAGGCCTACGCCCCCAGACTGGTCGTCTTCCTGAAAGCCGTCTTCGCCGCCGCATCCTCCCCTCGCTAAACAGAATACGGGCCAAACCCCATAAGCCGGCGCTACCTTGTCCACATTCGGGGGTCGAAAGAGAAGTCTGCGGGTTTGCCGATTTTAAGCAAGCGATAGTCCGGGTGCCGCGGATTTATCAGGTAGTCGAATTCAGGAGGGATAATTACGGACGGCACGCGCAACAGGGCGGATTCCATTTTTTGAGCCCACCTTGTGCCCAAATCCTTAGTCGCGTCGGTGGCGGGCGATTTCCTCCAACCGGCCGGCAGAGAGGCGCTTTCCAGCGTCTTGATCTTTACCCCGGCGGGGATTTTAATTTTAAAACAAACAAAACGCATGGCGCCGCAGTCGGCCTGAAGGTGCACAAATTTTTCAAGCGCGGCAAGCGCTAAGGTTTGTGAAGCGTATATAATTCTTGTCCCCGCCTGATTCCAGCGGCCGCCGAAAAAAAAGGCCCCGTCCCCGGAAAAAGCCTCACGCGCGTATTTTTCTTTCTCTATCCTCCAGACAGCGGTCACGGCAGCACACCGAACTCTATCTGGTTCAGGAGGGTCTGCACCTGCTCGTATCCGGGTTCGGTGTCCAGCAGGTCCAGAGGAACCTGGTTATCAAGACCAGGTTGTTTGCGGCGAAGCCAGTTCAAGGCGTTCCCGGGGGCCTCGAACACCCTGTTTGCCAACGCCCATATTTTTTGCAATCTATATAGCCGGTCTCCGGAGAGGGAGGATAACCTGGAATTAGACTTTTTTATCCGGAAAAGTGTTTTGTCGCTTATCCCTATAAGCTGCGCGAAAGGCTTATCGCTTATCTGATACGCCTGCTGCACATCCCATATTTCGGAGTAGCCAAACCCGCGGCGTATGGCCAGGATCGCGCCTTTATCTTTCCCGCCCCCCCGCATAATTTTATTCTTCATAATCTCCCTCCCCCATATGTCTATATCATACCAGACAAATGTCCTTTTGTCAATGGCAAAGAGAGCCAGGCACATTTTTCTGCTGAAAAATAAGCCTGGCACCTTTGCCCGGCGTCACCTATTTTTTCGCCCACTCCTGGACGAGATTTATCAGAACTTCGGCGGATTTGTTCATGCCGTCCAGCGACACCCACTCGTAGCGGCCGTGGTAGTTGTAACCACCCGTAAAAACATTCGGCGTGGGCAGCCCCATAAAAGACAGCCGTGCGCCGTCCGTCCCGCCCCGCACAGGTTTTATACGCGGCTCGATGCCGGCTTTCCTAATAGCCGCGGACAGGCTCGCCATGATCTCGGGGCGTCTGGCGATAACAGGCCCCATGTTCCGATATTGCTCCTTAAATTCCACTTTAATGTCCGCCAGCGGATACTTGATTCTCTTTTCCTCAGCGATGGCGGCAAGATGCCGCTCCATCGCCTTGAGCTCTCCCAGATCGTGGTCCCGGACGATACCGGACAGTTCCGCCGCCTCTATCCCCCCTTTAAGATCGGTGAACATTATAAAGCCTTCCCTGTTCTCGGTGGTCTCGGGCAGGCGGTTCTCCGGCCAGGCCGAGACGATATCCGCCGCCACCCGAAGGGCGTTCGCCAGCGTGTTCTTGGCCGTGCCGGGGTGAACGCTCTTTCCTTTGATAACGATCTTCACGCCGTCGGCGTTAAACGTCTCCTCTTCAATAGCCCCCGCCACGTCTCCGTCGAAAGTATACGTCGCCTCCGCTCCGAATTTTTTGACGTTGAAATACTTGACGCCCTGGCCCACTTCTTCATCCGGCGTGAATCCTATCTTGATTTTCCCGTGTTTTATCTCCGGATGCCTGACCAGGTATTCGGCGGCGGTCATAATTATGGCCAGGCCCGCTTTATTATCCGCGCCCAGGAGCGTGTCGCCGGACGCGGTCACAATATCCTCGCCATTGCATTTGAGCAGTTCGGGACAGTTCTTCGGGGTCAGGACGACGCCCAGTTTTTTACTGATGACTATATCGCCGCCCCCGTAATTCCTGTGCAGCTGCGGCTTCACGTTCTTCCCGCTTGCGTCAGGCGAAGTGTCCAGATGCGCCAGGAAACCGATCACCGGGCATTTCCCGGAGACCGTGGCCGGGATCTCGCCGGTCACATACCCGTATTTATCCATGCCGGTTTTCCTCACGCCCGCGCTTTTCAGTTCTTTGACCAGCATCCCGCCAAGGATAAGCTGATTTTTTGAGGATGGGTAAGTTTTGGATTCAGGATCGCTTCTGGTGTCGACTTTCGCGTATTTTACCAGCCGTCTGTAAAGGATGTCTTTAAAATCCATGGATTATTCTCCTTCATCGTAAGGGCGGCGCGTTTCGGGCGCGAAAAAAATTTCTCTTTGTTGCAAGCAAATAGAAATGTCCGGTAGTAGCGGCATTTAGAAATGTCCGCTTTGTTGCCGTGATCCTGCGTATTGCTCCTGTGGCTTTTTTAATAACCATCCCATCTTCCGCCAGGGGTGATCCC
>Ga0209212_1000827_pt1 | contig 56783 bp, 61 predicted proteins | sample RifGroC2_FD_183996 | JGI IMG/M metagenome (GOLD analysis project Ga0209212, IMG submission 183996) | Groundwater microbial communities from Rifle, Colorado, USA - Groundwater C2 (SPAdes) (version 2) | ecosystem: Environmental > Aquatic > Deep subsurface > Groundwater | place: Rifle, Colorado...
ATGCCCGAATGGTTCTATCGGGCATCCAGTCATAAAATATGGATTCCCGCTAAATACCCCCGATAGATACATTCGAGGGCAGGCTCTGCGGGAATGACGATTCGATGGTTTTGATTTTAACAGATTGCGATTAGCCCCCTTTGAGGGGGCAGCAATCATAAAACCTCCGGCTTTGCCGGAGGATACTTATTTTAGCTTTATTCCCCTATCTTATAATTTGGTGCTTCTTTTGTGATGATAACATCATGCACATGGCTTTCACGGAGCCCTGCAACAGTTATTTTAACCAATCGAGCCTTCTTTCGGAGTTCAGAAATAGTCCTGGTACCGCAATAACCCATGCCTGATTTTAAACCGCCGATGAGCTGGAAAATGCTTGAAGATACCGGTCCTTTATGCGGAACTCTGCCCTCAATACCTTCTGGCACAAGTTTAAGTTCGCTCTCAACATCATCCTGAAAGTATCTGTCTTTACTTCCTTTTTTCATAGCTTCAATAGAGCCCATTCCTCTATAAATCTTATAGATCCGCCCTTGATAGAGAACTGTTTCCCCTGGGCTTTCATCTGTGCCGGCAAAAAGCCCTCCAATCATAACTGAATCTGCTCCAGCAGCGATTGCCTTAACAATGTCTCCGGAGTATTTTATACCACCGTCTGCAATGACCGGTATATCCTTTTTCCTGACAGCCGCCACGCAATTCATTATAGCAGAAATCTGTGGAACACCAACCCCTGTTACGATCCTGGTGGTGCATATAGAGCCTGGGCCTATGCCGACCTTAAGGGCATCTACACCGGCCTTTAAAAGCGCCTCAGCGCCTTCATAGGTGCCAACATTTCCAGCTATAAGCTGACATTTCGGAAAGTTTTTCCTTGTGTCCTTTGTAGCATTGATGACCCCTTTGCTGTGGCCATGGGCAGTATCTATAACTATCACATCAGCGCCTGCCTGCAAAAGGGCCTCTACCCTTTCCTCGCGGTCAAAGGAGACCCCAACTGCAGCGCCGACCATTAATCTGCCGAGTTTATCCTTGCAAGAGTTCGGATATTTTTCACGCTTTTCTATATCAGTAAAGGTTATAAAACCTTTCAATTGACCATTTTTGTCAACGAGGGGAAGTTTTTCTACTCTATGACGATGGAGTATCTCCTTTGCCTTTTCAATGGATGTGCCAGCAGGCGCTGTTATGACATTCTTTATCATTACCTCTGATATCTTTTTATTGAGATTCTTCTCAAACCTTAAATCTCTGTTCGTCAGAATGCCAACGAGCCTTCCATTTTTCACAATGGGAAAACTGGATATCTGCTCCATCCTTTTTATCTGCAATGCATCGGCCAATCGTTGTTCTGGCTCAAGGGTTCTCGGTTTCATGATAACAACGCTTTCATATTTCTTTACCTTATCAACCTCAGCAGCCTGTTCTTCTATAGTCAGATTCTTGTGGATTATTCCCATACCCCCTTCCTGCGCTATTGCTATGGCCATGCGAGATTCCGTAACAGTATCCATAGCCGAGCTTAAAAGAGGGATGTTTAATCTGATTGAATTTGTAAGGCGCGTGGATGTGTCTACATCCCTGGGCAATATTGTTGAGTATGCAGGAAGCAACAAAACATCATCAAAGGCAAGACCTTCTTTTATAGTATTTGGTGGCATATTAACTTACAAACCTCCTGCCTTTAGGCAAAGACTTTAGGGGCTGTTGCCCAAATATATTTGTCTCACCAATTGCTATTTTTTATGTCATTCCCACCGAGCTTGTCCCCGCATGCTTTAAGCGGGGAGTGGGAATCCAGAAGTTGTTGCCCCCGATAGATTCAATCGGGGGTTACATAGACTGGATTCCCGATAGAACCATTCGGGAATGACATTTGTGGTTTGGGCAACAGGCCGTTTAGTTCAAGCATCAATATGCAAAGGCACACCCTTCCTTTAATTCCCTCCCATCACCCCGCTAAGCGGGGTCAAGGGAGGGGGGAAATATGCTAAGCCCCCTCGCCCCTTGTGCCTGCCTGTGCGTGTCCACACGCAGACAAGGGAGAGGGTTGGGGTGAGGGGTTAAGTAGTTGTGACTTTACGAAGATTGATTTGGCTATTCTAAACAGCCACTCTTCTACTGTCAAGTGATTTTCTTTTGTGGATTTTTCCAGTAGTGTCCGATAAAAAGTTGTTGATATTATAATCATTCCTACGCAAACGGGAATCCATGGTTTCCCCGAACGGCTAAAATCAGCATGTTGTCCCCTTTTCTTCCACCAGACTGTAACTCAAGACTTCAGTCATGAAAACATCATATCAAACCTTTAGAGCCTGTTGACAAACCATTTTTCTGTCATTCCCGATACCTGCCCTCGAATGTTTCTATCGAGGGTTTTTATCCCCGATTAAAGCACTCGGGGACGAATCCAGCTCTTATAAATTCAATATGTTACAGATTCCAGCGCTCGCGGTAATATGAAAAAGCAGCGTCCTTCCAGGGAGGTTACACAACGCCTTAAAAGGCGATAACCTTTTGTGATATTAAATATCATAAAGGGTAAAGCACCAAAAGGTGCCGACCTTTAAACCCTGAGAAGGAGGCTGCTATGACAAAGTATATAGGATTAGATGCACATTCGTCAACATGTACCTTCAATGTGACGGATGAAAGAGGGAGGGAGATAGACAACACAACCCTTGAGACCAATGGCAGACTGCGGTCAAATATCTAAGAGGCATAGAAGGTGTTAAAAAGCTCACCTTTGAAGAATGTGAACTGAGCAATTGGTTATATGAGATATTGAGGCCTGAGGTAGAAGAACTGATAGTATGCAACCCTGTAGAGAACAAGGATTACCGGAAGGTTAAAACAGACAAAATGGATGCCAGGAAGCTGGCGAAGTTATTAAGGGGAGGTCAAAGGGGGATAAACGGGTGGTCTAAATTCAACAACAAAATTTCAGGTCATCCGGCTTTAGTCCTTCATCTCCTTAACAAGCCGCTTCCTCAACTTTTCAACGATTGCAATGAACTTCTTAGCCTTCATTAGAGAATCATGGGACCTCTGCTTGTCGACCACTATGTAGTCGCCATAGTCCACATCTGTTCTCCTGTCCAACAGTTCTTTGAATATAGCCAATGCCTCTTTCGACAACTGCCCATCCTTCACAAAGTGAAGGACCAGCATCGTCCGGACACCCTCATGGCTGGTAAGCGACACTCCTATCAGAACCAATAGCGATCTTGCCATATGCAGGACGGCATAATAACTCCTGTTTACCGATGTCCTGTATCTCTCCCCGTCATGGCTATATTCAGCGTCTTCAAGAAAAGAGCGGGCGCCTTCCGCTCTTGTATCGGACAATGCAATCTTGTCTTCCCTGCTAAGACCTTCTTCCATAAAGGATCATTCCCTCCCTCATGACAGCAGTGTAAAAAGGGGTCTTGTGTCTCTTCTCCATATCAAACTCTTCCTTCCCCCGAATAATAACTGAATAAAGGATATTAAGCCGTTCACCCTCCGAATAAACAATCTCTCTTATGACCTTCTCTTTTTTCAAAGAAGATTTATTCACAATTATGAGGATATCAAGATCAGAGTCCCACCTGAAGTCCCCTCTCACCCTTGAACCAAATGCAGCAAGGGTAATAAGTTCATTGCCGATAGTCCCCCTAAGTGATTTCTTAAGGTGTTGCAAGGCTTGAAGTTCTTTCTTGAACATGCTCCATATATTAATATCTTTTTTGTTTATTGTCCATAGGAATCGGCCTATTTTTGGAAAGTTTTTTGAAAGTAGCGCAGGCAATATGCTTATAAGGAAAAATTTTCCCAATGAAAAAGGGGCTGCAAAATTTGCAGCCCCTTGATTTTTCTGGCGTCCCTAAAATAAAGTTTATTCTTGCGTTTTAAATCACCTCGCCCCCCCTGCCCCAGAGGACTACTTTTACAGTCTTCAGGAGAATGTGGAAATCAAGGAGCGGAGAAAGATTTTTGATATAGAAAAGGGCATGCTGTATTTTTTCCAGAGGGTCGTCAGCTGATGTTCCATATTGGTAATTAACCTGAGCCCATCCGGTAATCCCAGGCCTTACCGAGTGCCTGAGTGAAAAATAAGGAATCTTTACTGCAAATTCCTTAACCTCCGCAAAACTTATTTCAGCAGCATTGGAACCAGGGGCGAACAACAAAGTTTTCTCTCTGATATAACGCATCTCCCCCGTGTACAAGCACTCCTGTCTTCGATACCGGGACGCCAAGGGAGATATAGTATCTCAGGCCATCAAAAAAAGACCCGTCAATGGTCTCCGCAGACTTTATCTCAATGGGAACCAGCTTTTTACTTGTATCAATAACAATATCCACCTCATGCCCGGTCCTGTCACGCCAGAAGTAAAGGGGCGGGACTTCGCCTGTATGGGCAAAGGCCTTGTATACCTCGGCGAAGACGAAGGTCTCAAATATTGCCCCCTTCATCGGATGAACAGGGATGTCTTCAGGCTCCCGTATTCTTAGGAGGTAGCACAGGAGACCCGTGTCAAGGAAATACATCTTCGGACTTTTTATAATCCTCTTTGAAAAATTCGCATGATGAGGTGGAAGGAGATGAATGATAAAACCTGCCTGTAGTATGGAGACCCAGTGCCTTGCTGTTGTATGGGATATGCCGCAGTCGGAGGCAAGAGAGGAAAGGTTCAGCAACTGTCCCGTTCTTCCGGCGCAAAGCCGCACAAACCTCTGAAATGCTTCGAGGTTCCCTATATTTGCCATATCCCGCACATCCCTTTCCACATATGTCCTGTAATATGCAGAGAGCCAATCATGAGGGTCAAGACCTTTGTCGTGGATGCGGGGATAGAGACCTTGGAAAAGTATCTTTTCAAGACTGAAAGGCGGTCTCTTTCCTTTCTCAGGCAGTATATCCATCTCCCATGGATCGGGTGCCTCCTGACCAAGGAGTTCGTTAAGACTTAAGGGGAAAAGATGAACAATAGCAGTTCTCCCGGCAAGTGTCTGACTCACCCTTTCCATCACATGGAACTGCTGAGACCCTGTCAGGATAAACCTGCCTGGAGAGTCTTCTATATCCACAATCCCCTGTATGTATGAAAGAAGGGCTGGAGCCTTCTGAATCTCATCGAGGATAACGTCGCCTGTAAACCTTCTCAGAAACCCTTTCGGGTCTGCAAGAGCAAACTCCCGCTCATTGGGCTCTTCAAGACTCACATAGTTATGGTCATTGAAAATCTTTCTTGAAAGGGTAGTCTTACCTGATTGGCGAGGTCCCATGATAGAGACAACCGGGAATTTCTTAGCAAGGGCGGAAAGTTTGGGGGACAAAGTCCGTTTGAACATAAGGGAATTATAAATCAATCGCCGCCCATTGTCAAATTGAAAGTATGACTTTCAATCCGCCAATAAAACTTACAGCGAAACCACAAGTTAGAACTCAAAACTGAAAACTGCTTTACAGCCTTTCTTGGTGCATCTGCGGCTTTGCGTGAAAGAAGCTTACATGTAAGGCGGTCCTCTGCCCTTCCATATCCATACCCTATGCGCTTTGCCTTTGCTTCATACGCGTTGCGCTATGCGCTACGCGCTTCACCTCGCCCCCCTCCCCCAGAGGACTACTTTTACAGTCTTCAGGAGAATGTGGAAATCAAGGAGCAGAGAAAGATTTTTGATATAGAAAAGGTCGTACTGAAGTTTTTCGAGTGCGTCTTCTTCAGATGCGCCATAAGGATACGTAACCTGAGCCCATCCTGTAATTCCTGGCCTGACAGAATGACGTAGAGAGTAATAATGGATTTTTTCATTCAGTACAGATACAAACTCTGGGCGTTCAGGACGTGGGCCTATAAAACTCATCTCTCCTTTAAGAACATTCCACATCTGTGGAATTTCATCTATACGCAATTTTCTTATAATCTTTCCAACCCTCGTAACCCTTAAATCTGTCTTCTTAGCCCACACCGCTCCATTCTCTTCTGCATTAACCGTCATCGAACGAAACTTTATTACATCAAAAGTCTCACCATTTAATCCTGTTCGTCTTTGCCGATAAAATACAGGGCCATGTAACTCCAACTTTATTGCTATTGCAGTTAAAATTGTAATTGGAAAACTGGATAGTAGCCCTATGATTGATAAGATTATATCTAATACTCTCTTTATTTTTAGAGTATAAACGGTCTTTCTCACACCTGATAAAGGTGTTGAGACCAACCAAAAATCATCTACATGCTGGATTGGAACCTTTCCCATTAGCTCCTCATAAAAAGAAGGCATATCATATATATCAACACCTTGCATCTTACAATCCAGGACGCATCTCAAAAGTTCAGGACCCTTTAGGTTGGTTATAGCTATTATGATTGCGTCTACACCCTGTGAAGAAACTATATCTTTTAATACAGAACATCCCCCGAGAACAGCGCAGGAATATCTTTGACCCCACTTGGCAGGGTCGTCGTCAACAAAGCCAACAATTTTGTAACTCCAATTATCCTTAAGAGACTCATAGAGCATCCTTCCTGCTGAACCGGCCCCTACAATAAGAAGCCTCTTCTGTCTTAGTAAACCACTTTTAAACCGCCAGTCAAAAACGAGTCTCCATAAATAAGTAAACAAACCAATCAAAATAACATTTATAAGGAACTCACCCCTGCCGGTCCTGACAGAAGGAGATAGAAAGAATAGCACAGCCAATATTACTGTTGCGATACAGACAGTAGCAAGGAATTTAGACAAATATCTAAAGCTCTTAAAATTAGAATCAGTATCGTATAGATCGGCAAGATAGAATGAAAGAAGGTATATCTCAATGATTAGGAGACCTGACCATGAGGGGGGAATAACATCAAAACTTAAACTTCTGAATCTAATTAACGGAGAAAGAAGATAGGCAAGTCCTATAATGAACATGTCGCCCAAAAGCAAGAGGATCTTCTTTTTAGGAATATGTTTTATGAGCATATTTTCCAAAAAAACATTAAAATCTCAATGCCTTCTTGAACAACTTTATCATACAACCCTTGATATAATATTTTCCAATGCCCCCAAAAGATGCAAAACTTGATGTGTTATATTATAAAAAACCCTTAACCCTATATTCGTCCTAACAACCAATAGCCGCCAATTCCTATCCATTCATGGATGCTGTAAGTTGATATAGAAAAGTAAAAATCTGAGGGGAAAAAACTCAATAGATCTAACTTTAGCAAACCTGTGGCAAAATCTGCAGAAGAAGGAATTGTGTTTATACCCGCTTTTTCCATTACCCTCATCGACCGTAGCATATGAAAGGCAGATGTTACAAGAATTATTCGGTGACTTTCAACCCCAGGAAAACGACCATCAAGTATACGTTTAACCTCAATCCCACTCTCATAAGTATTTCTTGAAGATTTCTCTATCCAAAAATTTTCTTCAGGGATACCCATGGATACAGCATATTCCATTGCAAGTTCAGCCTCCACCGGAAGAGTGTCAAATGGATCACCACTGCCACCGCTATAAAGAATCGGTATTTTGCCTTTTAACTCTTTATATATCTCAATCCCATGCCATAATCTTCTCCAACTGGCTCCACCCAATTCATGATAAGGACGGTGGCCGCCCTTCTTATCTACACCACCAGCAAGAACAACAATTGCCTCTACATCCAATGTTTCATGCCCAATTTTCCCGATAGCTATATGATTTTCAAGACTTTTTGCAAATGAATAAGCAACCGGTTCAATGGATAGCAAGTAATAAGTTGCTAATGTTAAGAGTAAAAAAGCCGTGCCCAATCGTTGTCTTTTACGGAGAAAGAAAAGGAAGCTCATTGCCATCCCAATGGCAATCAGTGTTGGGGGCAGCAGAAATGGCTTTATCAGCTTCAACAGTATAAACATGAAATCACAAAATATATAGAAGCCACATCAAAATCTTTGTGTAAAGCTTTTACATACCATTTGTAATTGTTGTATATTTGATACTCTCTATGCTCCTATCCGCAAACACATCAATCCTTATCTTTGCGAAGTCTTTATCAACATAGCAACATACTCAAAATGATGAGGCTCATCCGGCTCCTGCCAAGGTGGTATAATAAAACCAATGCAACTAATCCAACCCAATAAAACCGCCATATAATGTATTGTGTAGGTTTGACCCTAAATCTACGATTTAGTGAACACACCGAAAGGTTACAATTTTGCATCCAATTTGTAATGCTCTTTAAACCACTGACAGGTTTGGCTTAATCCTGTATGGAAATTGATCGAGTGTCGCCAGCCGAGGGAATGGATTTTTGTTACATCCAGAGGGCGACGGGGTGTGCCGTCTGGTTTTGATGTATCCCATATAATTTCACCTTCATAAAGAATTATCTCTTTAATTAACATTGCAAGGTCTTTTACGGAAATATCTTCGCCTGTCCCTATATTAATCAGCCCTTTTTCATTGTAATTCTTCATTAAGAATACTATTGCTGCTGCTGCATCATCTGCATGGAGAAATTCACGTCTTGGATTACCAGTCCCCCAAAGTGTTACTGATTTTGCGCCTAATAGTTTTGCTTCATGGAATCTGCGGATTAAAGCAGGTATAACATGAGCATTTTGAAGGTCAAAGTTATCATATGGTCCATAAAGATTGGCAGGCATGCAGGAAACTGCCTTAAAGCCATACTGATTCCACAATGCCTCGCATAGTTTTATGCCTGCAATTTTGGCTATGGCATAAGGCTCATTGGTTGATTCAAGGGGACCGGTGAGCAAATATTCCTCTTTAACAGGTATTGGAGCAAACTTTGGATAAATACATACACTGCCCAGAAATATGAGTTTTTTTACACCAAATTTACAGGATGACCATATAGCATTATTCTGTACCTGCAGATTTTCATATATAAAATTAGCCCTGTAAGTATTATTAGCATTAATTCCTCCCACTTTTGCAGCAGCCAAAAAAACATACTCTGGACGTTCTTTGTCAAAGAAGGTCTCAACATCACTCTGTCTTAGGAGATCAAGCTCTTTTCTCTCCCTCATAATTAAATTGTTGTATCCATCAGCCTTTAGTTTTCGCACAATAGCTGAACCAACAAGCCCTCTATGTCCGGCAACATAAATTTTAGCTTTTTTTTCCATAATTAGTTCTCTCTCCATTATTCATTGTATCTATATGTCTTATACCCTTCCCGCCTGCAAAGATGGTCTCTCTCAGCATCCTTCAAATCCTCACGCACCATTTCTGCAGCAAGTTCCCTGAAAATCACCTTTGGCTGCCAACCGAGTTTCTCCTTCGCTTTTGTTGGATCGCCGAGCAGCGTCTCGACCTCTGTGGGCCGGAAATAGTTCGGGTCAATCACAACGATATCCCTTCCGGAATCATCATCAACACCCTTTTCGTCTATTCCTTTACCTTCCCATCTAATCCGAATACCAACCTCGTGAAAAGAGATTTCCACAAATTCCCTCACCGAGTGCTGCTCACCAGTAGCGATAACATAGTCATCCGGCTTATCCTGTTGAAGGATAAGCCATTGAGCCTCAACAAAGTCCTTTGCGTGTCCCCAGTCCCTTTTTGCATCCAGATTGCCGAGATAGAGCTTCTTCTGCAACCCAAGTTTTATCCTAGCCACAGCTCTTGTTATCTTTCTCGTAACAAAGGTTTCTCCCCTTATAGGGCTCTCGTGGTTAAAAAGGATTCCGTTACAGGCAAACATATCATAGGCTTCACGGTAGTTTACAGTAATCCAGTGGGCATAAAGCTTTGCTACAGCGTATGGGCTTCTCGGATAAAAAGGTGTGGTCTCTTTTTGTGGTATCTCCTGAACCTTCCCATAAAGCTCTGAAGTTGATGCCTGATAAAATCTGGTCTTCTTCTCAAGCCCCAAAATCTTTATTGCTTCCAATATTCTCAGAGTGCCAATAGCATCGACATTAGCAGTATATTCGGGTGTTTCAAATGATACTTTTACATGAGATTGGGCAGCAAGATTATATATCTCATCAGGTTGAACCTCCTGAATGATACGAATAAGATTTGTGGAATCAGTCATATCACCATAATGTAGTTTGAATTTGACAACTTTTTCATGGAGATCTTGATAAAGGTGGTCAATTCTGTCCGTATTAAATAAAGATGACCTGCGCTTGACACCATGCACCTCATATCCTTTGTTCAGCAAGAACTCGGCAAGATAAGCGCCATCCTGACCTGTGATGCCGGTGATTAATGTCTTTTTATTCATTTTCAGCCTCTCCTGAAAAACTGTGGAATTTTAGAAAAATGCTTATAAGTTAAAATCCTGACCGACGGTAATGCCTGTGATTAAAGCTTTTTCACTTATATGCCTCTTTATGGATGAACTGAAGTGTTTTTGATAACGGTTTCAAAATAAAAGTGAATATATTAGTATGAATGCCATTTATTTTCCAAGCCTTGTAATTTTCAATTATTGCCTTAGCTGTATATAACCACGGCTGGCTTGTTCCGCCTGTTCTCATTTTCACAAGGACAATTGGTATATAAGCTGTGCTAATTTCATATTTGTAGAGAAATCTAAGCATCAACTCATAATCAGCCGCGAGAGGGAAGTCAAGGTTTAACAAGCCATATTGCTCATATACGCTTTTTTTTGCAAAAAAGGTTGGATGCGGTGGCATCCAACCTTTTTTGAATCTCTCTTTATAAAAATTTCCAGACTTCCAATATCTTATTCTCTTATCTATGTTCTGCCTATCTACATAAACCAAGTCGCTGTAGCAGGAATCCACATTATTGACAGTTATGACTTTTACAACATTTTCTATTACCTGCTCATTACCATAAATATCGTCAGAATTAAGTATCCCCACGATATCTCCTGTTACAGCTTTTATACCTTTATTCATTGCATCATATATTCCGTTATCATGCTCCGAGATAACAATGGATATTCTATTGCCTCTGTATTTTTCTACAATATCCAGAGTCTCATCTGTTGAGCCCCCATCAACAATAATATGTTCTATATTATGATAAGTTTGACTGCTAATACTCTTTAAGCAATCTTCAATTTCCTTAGAACTGTTAAAGGTGGGTGTAACTATTGATACCTTCATATTCATTTCACCCAGCTGAGGAACTTTTTAAAATCGTTCCATAGCATCTCCGGCTCACTCAAATACATATCCTTCCTTGATATTACTCTTTTTGCAATTTTTGAAAACCCCGTGTTGTGTCTATGAAAGGCTTCTTTCATTTCCGCTTCAAGCCGTTCAAACTCTTCACTGCTCATGGTGTCGACCCTGCGGTTTATATCCTTCACATAATAGTATTTCGGAGAAATCGTATAGTAATTTTCAAGGGTTCTATTCCTTTCAACCAATCCATTCTCAACACCTTTTTCAAAAAGTCCTGTTCCTGGAAAAGGCTCATAAACGCTGAGGGACGCATAATCAGGATTTAATTCCTTCATGAAGTCAAGTGTCTGATAAATGTCCTCTTTAGTCTCGGACGGGAGCCCCATCATGAAGTACCCCGTCCAATGGATACCTACCTTCCTAAAAAGGCACGCAGCTTCCCTGCATTCATCCAATGTGATTTTTTTGCCTATGAGTTGGAGCATCCTCTCGCTTCCGGCCTCGATCCCCACTTTTATGCTTGTACAACCTACCTTCTTCATCATCCGCAGCATCTCTTCATCTACAAGGTTTACTCTGGTATTGCAGTCCCAGGTTATCTTGAATCCCTCTTTAATCAGCCTCTCACTGAACTCGATAACCCTCTTACGGCTAACCGTGAAGGAATCATCCTTGAATGTAAATTGTTTTGTACCGTACTTCTCTATTACAAACCTTATTTCCTCCATAACATTCTCTATTGACCGGTAGCGGGTCTTTCGCTCCCATATGCTCGTTGCGCAATATGAACAACTATAAGGGCACCCTCTGCTCGTCATCATGAGCCCCATGTCTTCAGAATCATATGAGCCTTTATTGAGGAGTAGTTCCCTTGCGGGAAATGGTATTGAATCAAGCTCCTTAATGAATTCACTAGATGGATTGTGAATAACCTTTCCATTCCTCTTGTAAGATAGTCCCTTTATGGACAAGATATCCGGGATCATAAACGGATCACTGTCCTTGTTTTTCTCCAATACCTTAACAAGTTGAGAGAGCGGACCTTCACCTTCACCCCTGATCAAAAAATCCACATCTGAGCAGATGTTCATAACCTCATCGTATTTTATCGATATATGTGGCCCTCCCGCCACTACTGGGATGCTCTTATTGTATTCCTTACAAATAGATGCAACCTTAAAAGCTGATGCTGCAAAGGTAGTCCATACTGTTATGCCGATTATATCAGGATTAAACTTTTGAATAGTCCCTTTTATTTCTTTCAGGATTGGATTATTTTCGTTTTTAAGGGACTGGAGATAATACGGGTAACTTTCTTCAAGCTGAGACAAATTCATTTTCGATGGATTCACATTACAGTCTGCGTCATAGATCAATACATCGTGGCCCTCCGCCTGCAGAACCGCCGCAAGATAAGCCAATCCGAGAGGAAAGTACCTGTTGTAGTAATTGATAAATCTATAGAAAGGCGGATCGATTAAAAGTATTCTCATAATATTTGCTGGCGCCCTATGAGAATATGACTTATTTTCTTACAAAATATGTCCTGAGTATATTTTTTAGATGCTTCCTTAAAGTTAAAATGGGCAATATCTTTATATTTTTCAATATCAGATATCAACATATCCAGTTGTTTATTTAATCTCTCCCTAAATACATCTACATCTATATCTATATCTATATCTATATCTATAAATAGCCCGTTTATACCACTACCAAATATGTCTATTATTCCTCCATTTGACGTAGTAATCACAAAACAACCTGATGCATATGCCTCAATAATTGAAATTGGCTGTCCTTCATATCTATAAAAAGATGGAAGACAAAATATATGTGCTGTCCAGAATAATTCCTGTTTTTTCTTTCCCGCAACTGAACCATGAAAAAAAATATTCTTATGGTTGCCAATCTTATTAAGAAATAGATTTTTTTCTTCGTATGAATAAAACTCGCCGGCAAAATGAAGCTCCGCTTTGTTGCTAATAAAATCAGGCAGAGCCAAGAAAGCATCGAGTAATATTTCGTATCCCTTCTCCTTTATCAAATTGCTTAAAAAAATAATCTTTACCTTTTCAACAGATGTAAATTTCTGAATAAGCTTCCCTTCTGGAATTAGTAAGGCAGGATCAAAACTGTTTTCTACAATCCTTATCTTGCTGTTATCTATATAGCCCTCGAATATGTTATTGAAAAAATTGCCGAGTACTATAGCATTCTTAACCTCCCTAAACAATTTCCTGTTAAGATATTTTATCCAAAATGGAGATTCCTTTAAATATCTATCAATATTGGCCCCATGCAGATGCAAAACAGTTTTTTTTCTTAAATCTTTCCCCATCACAATTAAAAAAAATATATCCCTCATATTTCCCCAAAAAGTTGATGAAATTACCAAATACGCTGCATCAAATTTTTTTTTTAGAAATAACAATCTAATTACAATCACAAAAATCCTAACGAACTGTTCCAATGAGAACCCTCCAGAGATTAAATTTCCCCTCTGATAGGCCAAAACAGTTACCTCATGCTCCCCCTTAAGATAATTTACAACTATTTCAGATGCCGTTGCTGCACCTGTTATAGGAAGAGGCAGAGGGACTATGCAAAGTATTTTTTTTCTATCTGACATTTCCCTACCCTCGCATCATCTGTATCCATCTTATAAAATCCCACCCACCAGTCAATTTCTCCTTAAAATCATTAAATGTATCGCATGAATCGACCCTGATTCTATGCAGTGCAAAAAAATCGGTATTGCTATTGTCATGTCCCCATATTGTAGAACAAGCAAGTTTAAAACCGTGATTCTTAAGCAAACTCACAATATCTTTATTAAATGTCTTTGGCTGACCCAAAGGGTATGCAAAAGCCTCCACAGGCAACTTTAACCTGTTTTCCAATATTCCCTTTGACCTTATAATCTCATCTTTTGCTTTTTCAAGAGATATCCGGGAAAGTATAGGGTGCGTATGCGTATGTGCGCCAAAAGAGATGCCCCACTCTTGCATTTCAGCTATTTGCTCCCATGTTAAGGGTCTAATTCCTGAATAAGCTCTATCTCTTGAAGCAATATCTAAAGTGCCATCTATAAAACCGGTCGTTACAAATATGGTTGCCTTGACCCCAAATTTCTTAAGCATCGGAAAAGCATACTCATGGTTATCCATATACCCGTCATCAAAGGTGACCATTGCCAATCTATCAGGCAAATTAACTTTTATAGTTCTCATATTATAAAAGTCATTTAATGAAATCACGGTGAAATGCGATGTTAAATAATCCATCTGTTGGGTGAAATCATCAGGTTTTGTCGCAAATCCTTGTGCAGGATGAACTGAATGATAATTCAGGATAACAGATAGTTTTTTGTTGCCAAGAAAAGGACTTATTGCTCTGGCTATAAATCTTTTAACTAATTGTTTTGCTTCAATGCTAACCATTATCAAATATAACCTTTTGTAAATACAACAATATGTCTTTTACATGGTAAAATTAGTTTAAAAAAGTTATCTAGTAATACATATAAAGACTCGGTCAGAACTACTTTAAGTGGCACATATCCAATTGGATAAATAGAATATTGCATTATACCTGCCTCATTAAGTAGCTTTTTAACTGTGTTTACTTTGTAAGCACAAATATCTTTGTTCTTTGCAAACCATTTCAGATTATGAAAATCAACTAAAGCTTTCCCGTTAACTTTCAGAATCCTTAAAATTTCCTTTAATAGCATGATTTCATGATTTAATCCTCTGATTAGTGTATCAGTACATATGACATAATCAAAGCAATTTGCAGCAAATGGTAATTTCAAATAGGGACTTCGAATACATATCATATTTTTCTTTTTGCGTTTAAATGAGGTTATTATCGATGGTGTATGTAAATCACAATTAACCATTGTCTTTACTTTTTCTGACAATAATATAGCGCAATTGCCGACGGCTCCGGACACATCTATTCCGATAGCATTCTGTTGAGGATCCAGCAATTCTATTACCTTCTGAGTGTAATCCCTATAAAAAGCACGAGTACCTGGTGACGCATTCGCTAAGTCACCCCAGCCACCTTCTTTCCTATTCCATGAGAACGGTGTTAAAAATTCATGAAAATACATTTCTTGAGCTTTTTTAGGTTCATTTGGAAATAAATCCCACTTCGGAAATTCCGATGGCAATATTTCAAAAAAGTCATCTGCGATACTATTATATTTCTTATTGCATTTCTTGCACTCCAAGATACCGTCTTCATAGAGAAATGTGTGACCATCATCAGGACAGGACAATAAGCTAACAATTTTGCATAACTGTGACATTATTTCTGCCCTTGCGTTTTCAGGACTAAATCAATGGTATCAAGCACGGTGCTTGTGGCCCGCTCTGGTGTAAAATCTTTAATGATTTCTAAAGACTGCTTGCCCATTTTTATCAAATCAATTTCTTTGCCTGTCATTTTATTCATCAGTTTGAGAAGTCCGTCTTTATCAAGAGGATCGAATACAAAACCATTTTCATTGCTTTTGATGAGGTCATCCGAACACCCGCATTTAATTGACACTAAAACAGGAAATCCAGCCGCCATTGCCTCATTTACAACGAGACCCCACGGTTCGGATATGCTTGGTAATACGAAAATATCGCTTACGGCCATGTACTTCGGGACCTCGTCTTTTTGTTTGAAACCCGGCATAAAAACGTTTTTGATCTGATGGGTTTTTATATGGCGCTCGATATCTTCTTTTTGCGGACCTCTGCCTAAAAGAATCAAGCCCCACTCGGAACCGCGTTTCAAGTCGCGATAGGCATCCAGAAGACGCATGATGTTTTTCTCCGGCGAAAATCTCCCGATATAGAGAAAATTTCTCTCCGGCATTCCGAAACTCTTAATCAGAGCAGACCTCTCTCGACTCCATTTCATCGTCTCATGGTAATAAAAACCGTTATCCGTGTTATTGCCTGTGGTAAATATCCTGTCCTCTCTCGCTCCCAGACAGATTAAATACTTCTTGCTCTTTGTGCCGTAAACATTATATGCGTCACAGCTCCTAACAAATAAGCTTTTTATGTACTCTTTGTAAAAGGTCCTCTTGTGGTCGTCCCTATTTGATGAAGACCAGAGGATAATCTTCTTTTTATTCCTTTTAGCCCAAAAAAGCCCTGCCCAAGATGACGCATAGCTGTATCCATCAATGATAAGCACATTAGGATTCATATTATTTAAATGTTTTATAGTCTCCTTAAAAAGACTAACCTTACTAATCTCATCTGCCAGAATATTAAACATAATTCTGTAAGGGAATTCCAAAGTATCAGTATTTACATCCCATGCTCTTCGCGATTCGGTTTTCGAAATATATAAGACTTCTATTTTTCGATTTATCTCATGTAATGCATTGAATAACAGCGTTTTATATGGCGATATTATATTATGCAATATCAGTATGTTGCTCATACTTCTAAATAGTTCGTTTAATTAAAGTTGTATTGTCATTGAATATAAATCTGTAATTCATAAAGACATATATAACCACACCATAAAACAAGGCCATCTTCAAACCGCCAACCATCAATCCTCTGATGGAATATGCGTAAAGGTAGGTGATGGCAAAAAAATAAAAAATCATAAACATAAAATTGCGTTTACGCATAGTGTTATAAAAAACTTCTCCCGCAATGCCAATAAGGAATCCAAAAAGAAAAATGAGCAGTTTATATTTCAACCCAAGTAACAACTCGCCTATAATAAAATAAGTCCCACCTCGAGTAATAGTCACACCGGTTAAACCCTCTGAAATTTCAGGTAATTTTTGCATTATCAAATAATTACTTTTATCGGAAAAAATAAAAGAAGGTATCAGCAAATAAAAAAAATCCGCTAACTGTCTTAACGGAAACAGGTCAATTGAATGGGTTCTCATTAAATCAATAACACCAAATAAATTATATAAGGTAAGATCAGTTTCCCAGCGAACAGCCATCCATACTATATTTATAAAATCGCTAAAAGAGAGTTCAAATATAAAATCCAATGTTTTTGTCTTTCTGAAAGCCCCTATTAAGCCGAAAAATATTGCACATAACACAATAAATAGCGAACTTAATAACACTTTTTTATTAACTTTTTCCCCATACAGGACTTCTTTATAGTAGAAAGTGATTAATAATATCGATACTATAAACCAAAAAATAACCTGTCTTATGCCCAAGTAACTTAAGATGCTTATGTAAGATAACAATATCAAAATTACTGCCAAATACTTCTTTTCCTTTTTATTGACTCGCATCTTGATATACATAATAATAAACAAGAAGTTTAATATATATCCTATACCCATTAGAATTGAAAATCCCATATCCCCTACAGCATATTGTTCCTTAACCATACTAAAATCGATATTTTTAAAAGATAATAACAAGAGAATGAATACAGCCAGTAACAAAAAAGTCATCTTATTTGCAGACCTACTCATTAAGAATTTAAAATCATCCTCAAGCTTACCAATATCAGCATTGTGATTCCTGTTTTTTTTGAAATTATTATACAGAAAATATGATGCATACAATCCTGCCAAATAAACCAAGATAACTTCCAACCCTATGGCATTATAAAGAGGGTTATACATGATGTTGCCGAACGCTTGAGTTAAATGCACAGTATTACTTCTCGATATCAACATATCAAAATAGAAGGGGAAAGAATAAAGGATAATAAAAAGAGACATGAGAAACCATCCCTTGTACTTCTGCTTCGTAAATAAAAAACGTAAAAACAATAAGGCATAAAGCATAAAACACGTATTTAGCGCAGCCAGGTACTCAGCCGAATCATCCAGAATAATAGCGCTACCCGATATTGCAAGCAATAAAAGAAAAACAAAGATATCATACAACTTGATGTCTTTAGTCATGTGTCACTTATTTTTGCTCCGAAAATGTCTTTTGTCTTCCATTTAATATCCTATTGTTATGGTAAGTGACTGGTTGAACTTTAAAATTTGCTCCTCGTGCTCTTGGCAACAGTCCTTTGTTCTTATAAAACAGTCAGGTCACTATGTGAACATCAATCCCGCAACACCTCTGAAAAATAACCTCCATCTGTTTATCCTCCTTGTGATAGGTTGATTACTACCAAATATCCTATACAAGAAGGACTTCTATACACCAACAAAATTTTCATGCCCCTTTGTGAGCGTAGCTCATGAGGGTTTCACCTGTACGAAAGTCCACAAGTCATAAATTCCTGAAATCATCTGATAAGTAGCCGTATATTTTGAGCAAAAAGTTATTAACAGGATGCTCTCTTACTTCTGCAAAAATCGGCTTAACACCGAACCACCAATAGGAAAACAATAAACTCGATGAGTAAGAACCAAAAAGAGGAATATGTCCTAACATCGCAGAAAGAAACTCGGCAGGCATATATGCATTCGCTTTCGAATTCAGATTAATCGGCGTTATCCCTATCTTTTTAAGAATTTCAGAGTAGTCTCTTTTGTTACGGTACGCCGGCCAATTTTTCACGACAAAACAAACATCATTTGCATTAATTCTCTTAATCTGCTCCTTAAGATAGATAGGATACTCATTATTGGGAACTTCTTCTGTAGGGAGATATAAATATTTATTTGGATACAAACATAAGAGCCTCTTAATTTCATCCAATTCGCAATAGGCTGATGGAAATCTATTCTTAAATTCAGTTTCAAAATATTTTAACATATCCCTTACTATTTCTCTGCTATCTATTGAAACTAACTCACATCGGCATTTACAATGATCATATCCTAATGTGGTTCTACTTCTATTTCCATCAGTACACACTACCCTTGACGGCAGACTATTGATTGGATATCCAATTAACTCATATCTCTTTCTGTTAATGTTCTTCTTTATCCTTTGAAACGGCGATCGTTTTGAAAGCTCCTTAATCATATTATATTCGCCTACCCCATGTTCAATAAAAGAATATTTAGTGTCGCTTTCATAAATCAGCGGCCAAAATAACGAATTTCCAGGCGCAAAAACTTGTTCAATTTTACCATACTGAGCGAGTTTATCATTCAATGTTCTCTTAAAGCTCTTTATATAGTGAATGTACTTAAGGCTTTTAAAAAAGTCACTCCTCACTGATGGTTCCTGGCGATCATAGTTTAAATTAATAACCCCACTCCAATTAAAAAAACTATTAATAATTTCTTTTATTTTCCAATATTCCACACATAGGAAATACGTTGAAGATTGTGAGAAAACAGGCGTTTCAGAAACTAAGATATTAATACCTTTAGAATTAAATGTGCGAGCGGCTATTGTCGCCGTAATTGAGGTTATAAGACTTGATGTAAAGTAAACATTGACTGTCATATCATGCTTCTCTCAGCTTCAGCAATTTCTTCATATAATATAGTCCGTTATATGGAAAGGCTTTAAATACAAACATCAATGCCACATATATTACACAACCCAAAATAATTTCTCCAATTACAGCAAATAGATTTGCATTATGTGTGTTTGATTGGAAGAAAATCATCAAAACAGCACCCATTGCAACTGCAGCAAAAAAGGATTTGAGAAGTATCTTCGAATATAAGTTTATCGAAAACTTTATGTTATATCTTATAAAAAAGAATGCGATAGTGTAACTTAATGCTGTTGTTATGGCAGCTACAATAATATATCTGAAAAAATACAGAAGCGCAAAATTGAGCAGCAGATTAATCAGTGCTGCGATAAGATTAACTTTTAAAATCATACCAAGTTGTATTCTAACGAAAAAGATATTACAAAGAATTAAATTTAACCCGTAAAAAAGCGATCCCAAAGACACTATAGGCACAACCAGATAAGCATTATCAGCTATTTCATTATTTGCTAATATATTTAAAATCGGCTTGCCAAGTACATAAGACCCAATAATATATGGTATACAAACAAGTAAAAAGCCATTTATAGTCCAATTAACCATTTTGGCTGTTTTTTGCTCATCATTCTTATCTATAGCTTTTGCCATGAATATAGGCAAAACCACACCGAAAACTTTTGGGATAAAAATAATCAACGAGCCTAATGTATAGGCAGGGTTATAATAACCTACTTCCTTCGTAGACATGTAAAAAGCAATTACATAACGATCTCCCATACTCAAAATAAAATCCGCCAAAAAACCTAATAGTAAAGGTATTCCAAGATAAAAATCATTTTTAATTTCTGATAATATTTTTATTTGCTCTAAATTAAATCCTATCTCCTTAAACATTTTTATAGCAAGCGGCAATGCAATGATGCTCACAGATAATATTTTAAGCAACAGCAACAAGTTTAAATCTATTCTATTAGAGTAATAAAAACATATTAGTACGGCCGCTATATAAATATAAGGTTCCAGAACGGTTGAGTAGTTAAAATAATCTATCCTTCCCGTATATCTAAAATAATCAGTAGCCTGGCTCCATAATAAATAACACAATAAAAATAACACTACTAAAAACATGGAAAATTCGACGGTGTTTTTAAACAATATTCCTTTTAAAATAGAAGCAGCTAAAATCAACAATAAAGAAATTATGCCAATGGAAATAAAATTAAAAATCATCTGGGGATACAATAATTTTCTTCGCTCTCTTATGTCAACTGCCGATGGTAAAAATCTTCTATTCGTGTAACCTGTCCCAAAATTGGAAATACAAAATATAAAACTCATACTGCTGATTAGCAGCGTATATGCTCCATAAACTGAGGTGCCTAAAGACTTAACAAGTATGGGCATGAGAAATATACCTTGCGTATAAATCAAACCCTGACCTATGAGTGTTTGCAAACTGGCTTTTATAAAAGATTTTGACTCAGACATCCAAAACACCTGCTGAAGTTGTCCAGATGTTGAAGCTAAAACCCTTATACTCCTTATAAGACAGAGGGTTAAGCGTGGTTCTGGAGTTCTTTTCGACATTCGGTAAAGTTACACTGATATTTCCGCCAGAGGCTATGTTCATAGATTGGTATAACATGGTAAAGGTGAATATAGCGATGTGATGGCAAGGGAAATCATATAAATTAACTTGAAGGATTTTGGGAATAACTGAATCGAAAACTTGCAACTAAAGGGGATATTCGTAAAAGACAACTTCCTCTTTATCTATCTGAATATGTTTAGCGATATAATCATAGAAATTTAACTATTAAAAAACAGATAGATAAAATGTTATACTCATTAAACTTAAATCTTGTGGCTTAATTGGAACTTTACCCTCTTTTTTTATTAAATACCTGTCTTCCTGCATCTTTTAAACTATTTAATATATCCTTAAAATAAAGATAAAAAAGATAAGAAATCCAGAAAAGATTTCTTTTGCTTAAATGTGATATGGAAATCTTTATCAATATAAATAAATACTTTATTTTATAGGCATAGTTTGTATTTTCAGTATACATTTCAATTTCATTATTGCTATGAGAAATATAGGTGTCGTCACCAAACTTATAATTTCCCATGCCCCAATTTTCATCATTAGCGACAAACGGCTTAAATTTCTTGGGATTTTGCTTTGTTTTGTGTCTTTCTGCTATCCCAGCAGCAGGAGTGTGATCTAAATGAAAAACTTTCATATTGCTGTCAGTATTAATAAATATACCATTAAGCAGAACCCTGAGCATTAAATCAGTATCATTCCATCCCCAATGTATCAAACTTTCATCCAACCCCCGGCATTTATGCCAAATATCTCTATGCATTATTAAAGCACCTGCCCCCCCAAAAAGAAATAATTTATCGCTTTTTCGGGTAAAATTATTTCTGTTTGATTTAATAAAAGACTTCAATTCTTCACCTGATAGCTTTTTAGAAACAATCCTTGCAGGTATATCATCTCTTCCAACAAAGAATAACGTCTTCAAAACCCGGCTGTTATTATTTATTTCTTTTAAAAAACCTATAATAAATTTTTCATCCCAAAGGGTATCTGAACAAGTTACAGCTATGTATTTTCCTACAGACCTTCTTATTCCTATATTTGCAACTAAACTTCCGTTAAATAGGTTTCCTTCTACAAGGTTATTTTCGAAATTATACGGAACTGTTAAAAAGAGCACCTTTTTTTTCCATCGCTCATTTAATGTAATAACTGATTGAATAGGCACTTTGCTTTTCCAATCTACAATAATAATTTCAGTTTCTTCAATTACTCCAACTTTATGGAGTGAATTAGCCAGGAAATTAACAGTAGTCTCCAATCGCCATATTGTATCTTCGTAATAATTATCATTTTTTGCCGGAATCATGACAGATAATGTAATATTCTTACTTTCTTTGTTCATAATATTTTTTAACGACCTATTTAGATTTGCAATTTGAACTTTTTTTTTGCATATTCATAACGTTCCGGCGTACCTATATCAATGAATTCTGTATTTGTTTTAAAACCATAAAATCTGTTATTCAAAAAGGCTGGAAACAGATCATATTCTATTGAGAATTTATTATTAGCAGGAATGTCTAAGAATATTTTTTTATTAAAAATATAGATACCTGTATTAATATAAGCCAGTACCTTTTTCTCACTTTTTTCAACAAAATTCACAACCTTGCATGAACTATCCAATATAATTTGACCGTATTCTTTAACATCATTTGAAGTCGTAAGAGCTATTGATATCTGTGCCTTTTTATTACAGTGGAAGTCTAGGAAATGTGTAAGGTTAATTGGACAAAAAGAATCTCCGTTTATTACAAAAAAAGAGTTGCTATGAATTAATTCTTCAGCATTTTTTAACGCACCAGCAGTACCTAATACTTTATTCTCCGCAGAAAATAATATTTCATATTTATTTTTTTTGTTTTGATAATAAGTTGTTATAAAATCTGCCTTATAACCCAAACATAATATAAATTTAGAAAAACCAAAACTATAATAATAGTCTAAAATGATATCTAAAAAAGGGCGGCCATTAATATCTGCCATTGGCTTGGGACGATCATTGACAACTTGTTGAAGGCGGCTACCCTTTCCACCACATAATATTACTACATCAATGTCTTGCATAGCCTCTTAATAAAAATCTTGTGTTGAATACATAATAACCTGCGTTCCAAGACTATCAAAACGAAAGGGAACATATACAAGATTTTGGAGCTCCTCCTTTATTCTTGGCTGGAGTTCGGGTTTTGCAAAAAGTAGGATAAACCCTCCCCCACCAGCGCCTACTAATTTACCGCCCATTGCGCCTGCATTAATGACACGTTCATAAATATTGTCAATCTCGCTTGTTGTTATCAATTTTGTAAGACCTTTCTTAATTTTCCACGATTCATGGAGAAGATTTCCAAAATCAGTTATGTCATCAGTTCCACCATTAAGAATATTTATCGCCTCATCAACCATCTCTTTCATTAATTGTAATTCTTTCTTTTTCTCAGATATTTTTTTTATTTGTTCACCAGCTACATCTGAGGCGTACCTCGAAAAACCTGTAAAAAAAAGCATTAAATGGTCTTGTAGTAAAGCCAATTTTCCATTGGATACAGTTATAGGATATACATAAAACTCCTGCTCTCCTCCAAATTCTATTTTATTGAGTCCACCGAAGGCAGTGGCAACCTGGTCCTGTGACCCCACGTTTTCCTTAATAATATTCTGCTCTATGTCTATCGCCTCTCTTGCAAGTTGTCTTTTAGTAACTATCTTACCTTTAAGCGCATGTAAGGAATGAAGAAAACCAACAGTAAATGCGGAACTTGAGCCTACACCTGATCGGGCCGGAATATCCGATGTATGAACCATTTCTATGCCTTTGTCAATATTTAAGAACTTTAGACATTCCCTCACTGAAGGATGCTTTATCTCAGAAATGCTTTGCGTTTCCTCACGCATGGAGTACCTTATCCTATACTTGTAATCAAAGAAAGGGGGGAGATACCGGCAACTGATATAGCAATATTTATTGATAGTAGTGCTGAGAACAGCACCACCATTCTCTTTATACCATGCGGGGTAATCCGTGCCACCTCCGAAGAAAGAGATGCGGAATGGTGTTCTTGTTATAATCATCGCAAATAATCCCCCCATTTTATCAGCCAATTTGAAGAATTATAAAGATATTCATTGTGTGGTTCTTTGATTTTAATGCAAAAAAAATGTTTTATATTACTTTTTACAAAACCCTTTTTTTTTACGACTTCATATAATAGACTATTTGGAACTGCTTGAATAGTTACCATATCTACATCTTTTTTTAGGATTGAACAGGCACAATTAAATAAATTTATTAATCTATTTTCCTCCAGTACTGAGGCTTGAAAATCTACTATATCGCCGTATCTTATGTTTTTTTCTTTGTCATAATATATATTAGTAATAACAAATTCATTTGAATCTATCCGTATCATATAATATGAATAACGGGGATGTAATGTAAATCTCCACTGGCGAAAATCCTCATCGGCTAAAAATATAAAGGTATCTTCTTTTTCAATATTAATATTATTAAACCTTATTTTTGGTGTAATTGGGTTACAAACATAATCCTGACAATTAAAATTTGTATTATTGGTAAGGATCATAGTTTCTATATTATCAATAGTTCTAAAATTAAAGTTTTTCTCAAGAGCTCTTTTCCCGTTTAAATTTGGAAAACAACAAAGCAGATCTAAATCCTCAAAATAGTCCATAGCTTTAACGCCTAATTCTTTAAAAAGGCCTTTTCCCCTCCACTTTTCCTTTATAGCCAATCCCATTAATACACCACAGTTTAGATTGTTAACCAATTTCCTTTTATATATCTTGAACATACCAATGAATTCCTCGTCATATGCTGCACAAAACGTAACAGTCGGTATCAGGGAACTGAAATGCCACCACTTAAGATAATCGGCTGATTTATAAGGGACCGCACAGGAATTAATCAATGACATTATCTTGGGGATGTCTTCAATTTCAGCCTTTTTTATTTTCAAAGCCATTTTCAATATCTTATTGTATATTTTTTCCCCCCAATTTGAATGAACGGGCCAGGGTATTGAGGGTGAGCAGTTGCCCTGATCCTTCTGTCAATTTCATCTGGATGCGTATCCAAAGTTATTTCCAAAAGCCTATTGAAATCCTTTCGGGTATAGGGTTCTCTTTTCCATCTTTCTTTTGAGATCGGCAGGTCCTTTTTTTCGATGATTATGTACATCAGCTCGAAAAAATTTAAAAGTGTATATATCATTGTTCGTTCTTTTAGTGTATTAAATATATCATTTTTGAAAATGGGAAACCTTTTTACTAATATAATTTGACCTGTATCGGGTTTTTTTAACATATGGTGGCATGTTGTCCCGAACGACTTTTCATCGTTATAAAGTGCAAAACTATAACATCCAGCCCCAGGATATTCAGGAGGACCGGGATGAAAATTGATAGCTGAAATTACGGCATTTTTTAGAATATCTTCTGTAACGATTTTAGGATAAAGAAACGCGATAATATAATCAAACTTTGTTTCATAAAGGATCTTGTTTTGGGAATCGTTCAGATCTCCTTTTACTATCTTATAGTTCAAAAAATTCTGTCTGACAAAATTGATAGCAATATCACAATATATGGAATCCTTGGTCAATAAACATACGCTCGTATCATTCACGTACAAGAAAACCTCCCTTCAGACCAGAGAGCTCGTTGATGTTGCTCATTAAGCCTCTTTTTTAACCAAATCTATTGTCTCTAATAAACTCGAACAGATATATAGTTCTTGTTCTTCAGTTAAAAGTGGATGAAGTGGAGGGCAAAGCAACCTCTGTCCTATATCTTCAGACACCTTAAGTTTTGGGTTGCCGCATTTAGCCTCAATATATGGCCAACGTAAATAAGTCGGCTCATTCGTAATACTGCAAACTATCCCAAACTTCTCCTTCATTATGGAAAGAATCCTATTGCGTTTATTACCTGCCCAGTCAGGGTGAACTAATATCGCATACACATAATAAAGATGTTTATAATCTGGAGGTTCATTAGGCAGGATAATCTCCGGTACATCTTCCAATAGCTTGTTACGGCGATAGGCAGCCTCTCGGCGACGTTGATTCATCTCATCAAGGCGACTTAGCTGTACTAACCCTACGGCTGCCTGCACTTTGGTCATCTTGTAATTGGAGCCCCAACCCTGTTCCCCGCCAAAGCGTCTTATGTCACGAATTCTCTCAACGAGTAATGGGTCGTTTGTAGTAATTGCTCCTCCTTCCCCAAGCGTAGTCATTAGCTTCTGACCATTAAAACTAAAAACTGTTAGCCAACCTTTTGAACCAACCTTAGTTCCCTTATATTCCGCTCCACAACTCCGGGCAGCATCTCCTATAACTTTTAGTGGTCCATGTATAGGGTGAGGGTAGCGCTCAGCGATATCCAATAACTCGTCCAAAGGGGCTGCTAATCCGTTCATATGTACCGGTAATATAGCACGAGTACGTAGTGTTATTCTCTTTTCCACATCTTTTGGGTCAATGTTCATGGTTCTTGGATCAACATCGCAAAAAACCACCTTGCCTCCTTGCCCAATTATTGCCAACTGGGATGCTTTGTAGTTTACCGCCGGACAAATTACTTCATCGCCTGGTTCCAAATCCAAACACATCATCGCTACATCAAGACCCACACCACAATTGGCAATAGCTATTGAATATTTAACACCACAGTATTCAGCAAAAGCATTTTCAAAGTCCTCAATAACTTTAGCGTTTGGTCCAAACCCTACCGACCAATCCATTGACTCACGGATTGAGTTAACAACAGCATTAATCTCGGCCTCAGTGTACCATGCCCCAAAATTTGGTTCACCCCACCAGGGAACATGACTTGGCTCAGGCTTTCCTTTAAGAAGAATCCTTTTCCTAACCTGATGATCAATCATTTGCTCCTCACTATTAGATCCTTTTATCCGATATTATTCTTTTAAAACGGCTATTCATGATGTCTCCTTCCTCAAAGTTACAAATAATTCCAGCTTTTTTCACCTCTGTTGCAACTCTGTGAAGGCGGTTGATTTGTTTTTCTTCATTCACCTTATCTGGAAGATTTGCTGAGGGCATAGCTGGAACTTCTAGATATCTGCTTGCCAAAACATATTTAGGCTTATACCGAATAATAAATTGAATCGTATTTTCTAGATCTTCTTCTGTTTCACCAGGGAAACCAACGATAATATGTGTATCAAATTCTGTAAAACATATGTTGTTTAGTAAACCAAATATTTTATTAATATCACTTCTCGTATAATCTCTTTTCATCAATTTCAAAATGCGTGATGAAGCTGACTGGATCGGCAAATTGAGGTGTTTTATATCTCCATTTTTGATGAACTCAGTTAGTTCATCGTAATATTTTATAAAACCTGCTGGATTTAGGTTGTTTAAAGCGAACCTGATCTTGGGATGAATTGTTTTAAGCTTCTTGATCAAAGCAGGGAGGCTGCTGCCGATATCACGCCCATAGGCATCCAGACTATCGGCTAGCAGTATTACATCAAACTGTCCGGTATCCTCTATCATGCGCTTGCAAGATTTAACTAACTTATCCTCAGGAAAACTACGATAAGGAGGAAACGCCAATTTCTCAGAGCAATAAGCACATTTATAATTGCAACCTTCCGAGATGACTAATTTAATAAACTGGTCATGGAAAGTAACATCTTTATCCGGATGTTCCTTTCTGTATTCTTCTGCATCATCACAAAACTTTTCCTCAACAAAAATAGGACTAAATTCTTCTGAACTCTTCTCACTACCTCCGAAATATTCTTCTATCTTCTTTTCATCATCCCGCCAGTTGATAACACGGCCTGAGAAATGCTTTTTGAGTTCATCTGGGGCTATATCAGGTAAACAACCAGCTACAATCAGCTCACAGTTATAATCCTTCTGGTAACGCTCAATCTCAGAAATTGAATTATTAAGAGCATCGCCCCTAAAAGAACAAGTCCACAATAAACACATATCGCTATTTTCTGCATTGTTTTCAATCTGATGCCCATTAGCAATAAGAAATTCCTTATACTGTTTCAGTTTTTGATAACGCATTGGACAACCGTTAAGTCCTTTTAAAAAAACCTTCATTTTTCTCTCCCTCCCATGAGACAGTATAGAGTTAAAAGTTATATCATTGTCTTATATGTTCAAGTAGCCTTTTTGCAGACATTAATCCCACTCCGAATTACGCTGATCTTAATGTTTCTTTGTACCATTGAATCGTTTTCTCAATACCTTCTCTAAGATCGAACTTGACTTTAAACCCAAGAAGCTGTTCTGCTTTTTTTGTATCAAAAAGCCTTATAGGAATCATGGACGGCTTCGACGTATCATATTCGATCTTCGCATCTTCATAACCATCAATCTCAAGAGCTATCTTTAAAATCTCTTTAATACTATAACCTTTACCTGAGGCTATATTTATCGGATCATAGGTGTTGATTTTCTCAGCGGCAAGGAGCAAACCACTGATAAAATCATCTATATATATTAAATCTCTTACATCATTCCCTGTCCCCCATATTTTTATGGGAGCTTGTCTTTCAACCACTTTTCTAATGGTTGCTGCCATTACATGGGATGTTGCTGGATCAAACTTGTCGTATGTGCCATAAATATTTGAAGGTCTAACCACAACTGTGGGCATTGTTTTATTTAATTTCTCAGAATATAATCTGCATAATATTTCCGTATACCTTTTCATCCATGCAGCACCAAAATATGTGTCATACGGGTCCTTGTTAAGCATCATCATATCTTCCCTTACTTTCACTTCAGCAGAAGGGGGATATACTACACTGCTGCTAATCCAGATAAACTTTTTTATTCCGGCAAAATATGCAGCCTCAAGTATTTGGGCGTTCATTACCACATTAGGCGTCACATGGACAAGTGGGGTAGCAGCCATAACTGCAGCCCCTGAAGTGTTAGCTGCACACATAAATACATAATCCATACCACTGACAGCCTTCTTGCAGTCATCCATTCTAACCAAGTCGCATTTTAAGTATTCAACCTTTTTATCGACAATAACAGCAGGTTTATCATGTAAGGTTGCCCGTACATTAGCATCAAGGTCAAGTAGCCTCTTTATTAAATTTGCTCCTATAAAACCTGCTCCCCCTGCGACTAAAAAATTCTTTCCTTTAAACATGACCATATTTACTCCTTTCAACTTTATGAATTCTTTGTATAATCATCAAGAACATGCCTTCAACTAATCTTCATCGTATTCGCTAAAAGGATCGACATTCTTATATACCAAACGGCCATACCAGCTTTTAAGACGTTGGACCATCATTACAAACTCAGCATCAATAGGAAATTTAAAAAACCTGTTTCTCACCCTCCATTTTGCCAGGGAAACTAATATCATATTCTGAAAAATAATATGGTACAAACGATTCAAAATCCTCTTATGCAATTTTTTTTCATCATACCCCTCTGAATTAATGCCGAAAGCATAAGGATAGTAATAAAAACAGAAGTGTTTTACCTGTTTTCTGTACTTCTTTTTTACCCATGGAGCTCTAAATTTCCTTAAGGTATGCTCCGCCCAACCCTCTAAACTCTTGGGCTCCTTCATTCCCTTTTCTATTGCGGCCTTGTACATTGCAGTAGAAGGATAAGGGGTGTAAAAAAATATACGAAAATCTACATTTCTGTCGATCTCCTTACATGTAAGTATCATCTCCATCGTATTTGTTATCTCTCTGGGGGATACATTTGGGAAGCAAACAATCGTGGACAGATGCAGCCCGATTCCGGCGGCTTTCGTTTTCATTACACACTCAAAGGTTTGGGAAACTGTTACTTTCTTATTTATTGCACTCAAGACCTCATCGGAGCCGGATTCGGCTCCAATACGAAGTTCCTTACAACCTGATTCTTTTACAAGCTTCAAAAAGCCATCATCATAATTTTTTAGCAATTGGCTTACATGTGCAGTCGCCTCCCATGCTATTCGGTATGGCTTATCAATTAATCCTTCACAAAATTTTTTGACTCTTGCAGGTTTCATAAAGAAATTGTCATCATCAATAGTTACCGAATTGATCTTATATCTATCAACAAAATAATCAACTTCCTCCAAAACAGCGTCAATATTTTTATACAAACACCGCTGCATATAAATACTCGGAACCGAACAGAAGCCACAATTAAAAGCACATCCAAGTCCGGTAATTATACCAAGGGCCCTATCATTTCTATTACCCCAGGGCGGCATATAAACATATTTTTCCACATCAACACATTCATAATTTATTTTCATATTTTCCAGTACAGGTAGCAATTCTCTGTTCGGGTTATGAAGGTTCTCTTTATTTAGCTTATATGATATACCATTAACCCCTGAAAGATCCTTTCCCTCGCTAAGCGCATATAATAAGCTCTTGAAGGTTTCTTCTCCCTGTCCCCTTACCACAATATCTACCAAAGGATGTTGTAGGGTCTGGTCAGGCAACATAGAAGGATGCCACCCGCCCCAAATTATGGGGATATGCGGATATTTGTTCTTAAGCAGTGAGGCGATCTTAAGCCCATATTTAATCTGTACCCCAGTGAACGAGCTTATGCCAAAACATAAAACATTTTTCCCTAATCCATCTATCAACGATGGCATGTCAGAAACAAACCTCTCATCTACTATTCTAATCTTGAATCCACTGCCTTGAAGATAATTGTACAAATGTACCAGTGAAAACGGCACCCTTCCGCTCATCGTTTTCCCTGGCCATGGCCTTGGAAAAAATAAAACTACTTCCATAATCTGTCCTTCGTAATTTGAAGATATTTATTTAACATAATGTCCTAGCTCATCTCTTTGAGAAAGTATGGGGTCTTTAATCGGCCACCATATATTTAGCTTCAGGTCATTCCATTTATATGTAAATTGTCCTTTGGGATTGTAATAAGTAGACTGTTTGTAATGGAAAATGGCTTTTTCAGTCAGGATCAGATGCCCATTTCCGTGTTTCGGAGGAACCAGCACCTGATGCCTATTCCTGTCGGATAAAACAAAAGACTGCCATTCCCCGAAGTCTTTTGACTCCGTATCACAATTGACCACAACGAGGTAGAATTTTCCGTAAAGGCAAGAGATGAGTTTCCATGTCTCACCATCGCCGTGGATGCCCCTCAGGACATTCTGTATGGATACTGAGATATCATCCTGAACGAATTTTATGGTAATGCCATTTTTATGGTACAACTCCTCGTTATAGGTTTCCATATATTCGCCCCTATGGTCTTCAAATACATCCGGTTTTATCAGGAGCACGCCTTCCAGTTTTGTCTTAGTAACTTCCAGAATCACTCCTTGAAATAATTCTTCTTTTTTAAATATTCACCTTGATTATTCACAAACCAGTTCCAAGTTTCTTTTAAACCATCAAGGAGAGAGGTTGTTGGATTATAATATATCAATCTTTGTGCAAGGGAAATATCCATAACCCTTTTGGGAAAGCCTGATGGTTTTGATGTATCAAATTTATAGTTAAAATCAAGAAAGTTACGAAGTGTTTCCACTAATTCACGAATCGTAACACCCTTGCCGCTACCCAAATTAACAAAATTCCCTTTTGTCCCGTGATACAAAGCAAGGATAACACCTTCTGCTACATCTTTGCTATAAGCAAAGTCCCTTGTGGTACTTCCGTCTCCCCATATTACTACAGGATCTTTCTTCTTATTATAGATTCTGTACATCAAAGAGGGAATCACCATGGCATTCTCCGAGTCAAAATTATCACCTGGCCCATAAACATTGCAGGGCCTAACAATAGCAAAATTGTTCATGTTATATTGAATTTTGTAAGCATATATTTGAAGCTCAGCCATTCTTTTTGCCCATCCGGCAAAATCCATAGGCAAACTGTCCAATTTGTAGTCTGATTCCCTAAAAATTTCGGCGTTTGCATAGGCACCAATTGAACTGGTATAGACCACTTTGTATACCTTGTTTATTCTGCACCCTTCAAGAATATTGGTATTCATCTGCATGGTGGGAACAAAATGGCTGGCAAGTTTTTTTTCAGAGACATCAGCAGACCCCTTAATCCCTGCCAGATGAAAAACAAAATCCATCTCCTTCGTTATATCCTTACAAAAAGCAAAATCAGTAAGATCCCCATATATATATTCAGCCTTATCGCTAACAACAATTTTGTCTAAGGAAACAATTCTCACATGAGCATCTATATTGCATAGAATATTTACTACCTGTCTCCCAATCAAACCGGTTCCGCCTGTTACTAATATATTCTTTCCTATAAAACTTCCCAATATCTCTTCTTTTATCATAACGCCCCCTTTTTGATTAAGTTGTAAATGCTGCGTTTGATAACCCTACGTATCGAATCAATATCAAGTTGTAATTTTTTTTGTATATCGTTCAGCGTCCCGTACCAACTGCAGAATGTATCGGGGATTCCGTGATAAGAGAATGATAAATTCGAGACTTCTGAAATAGCTTCATATAGCCCGAATGCATCATGAATAACTATAATCTTAGTATTTCTGAACTTCAAAATTACTTCCTTGTCAATTGGCTTAATGGTGTGAAAATATACAAGATTGACATCCAAATCCCTGCACGCTTCCAATACGTTTCCCAATATCGGACCGGCCGTCATTATGGTCAAACGAGAGGAACCATCTTTAAGAACCACTCCCTTGCCGAACTCTACCGGCATATCGATGGAATGAGGGTGATCCGAAAGCCTGAAATAAGTAGGCTTCCTGTTGTTGTACTGACTCCTTAACAAAATATCCAGCTCCTTCCGGGAGCCGGGCTGAATAACCTCCATACCGGGCAGCAATCTCAATATTGCAAGATCCGTATAGCAGTGGTGAGTTGCTCCGTCCCAAGCATAATCAAAAGATGCCCCACACGACACAATATTTCCTCCAAACCCATTAAAGCACATATCAAGCTTGATCTGCTCATAGCTCCTTTCCGTAATGAAAGGGGCGATGGTGTGAACAAAGGGGTGGAACCCCTGAGCGCTCAGGCCGGCTCCTACGCTGACCAGTGTGTTCTCGCAGATGCCCATATTGTAAAATCTGTCCGGATATTTCTCTATAAAACTATTGAAGAGATAAATGCTCACATCCCCAAAAAGTAAAACTATTCTGTCATCATGGTCTGCCAAAGACATAATGGTTTCTTTAAATTGTCGTCTCACAGACTTCCTCTATCAAACACATGAATTCCTGTTCGTTCGGCGATTTTCTATGCCATTCATACGGGTTTTCTATAAGTGTTTTACAGCCGAATCCCTTTTGGGTATCTGCAACGATTACCCTCACTATATCGTTTTTAATCAAGAGCTGCCACTTTACTTGATCGACATCGTGTCCGTTTACCGCAACAACATCGCAACCAAATCCCTTAAAGTGATTGACGGGATCATGTATTTGAAGGCCCCGAGAGTGCGACATGTTGTTATCATAAATGATCGTCAGATTGTCTAGTTTCAGGTTAACAGCAACCATAACGGCTTCCCACACGGAGCCTTCATTTGCCTCACCGTCACCGATGAGAACATACACTCTTCTGTCAGTCTTGTTAATCCTGAATGCGAGTGCCATACCGGTCGCAATCCCAATTCCATGCCCAAGTGAACCTGTTGAGGCTTCTATTCCAGGCACCTTAAGTCTATCTGCATGACATCCAAAATCAGACATAAAAGAACCAAAAGAATCTACCACTTTTTTATTAAAATATTTGAATTCAGCAAGGACACAATAGTGGGCAAGAGATGCATGTCCTTTGCTCAGGATGAATATGTCTCTTCCTTCCCATGACTGGTTATTTGGATCATGCCTGATTGTACTATATATTGCATAAAGGACTTCTATAACTGAAAAGCAGGTAGGAATATGTCCGTGTCCACTTGCCTTTGATATCCTCAATATATCTTTTCTTATCTCTCTGCAAACAGGTATCATTCTATCTCCAGATAAGACATTCTTGATGTCATAGGATATCTCTGAACTCTCACATTATTCAGTCCAAGAATCTCTCTAAGTGCAACGGTCTCGCCTGGAAATATATCGTCACACAACTCATCGAACACCAGGATGCTCCCTTTGCATAGATGGGGTCTGATCGCCTCTAAAGCAGCCTTTGTAGGTGCATAGATATCAAAATCGAATATTGCCAATGAGATCATGGTTTCAGGATGTTTTTTTAGGTATTCAAGCACGGTTTTCACTGCATCGCCTTTTACAAGCTCGTACTTTTTCAGGTGCGACATGGGATTGAGCTGTTCCTGCATGAGCAGTATTTTGTCTATGTAATCCTCATAACTTGCAGAAACAGAGAAAGAGCCGTCTTCGCACTTACAGAGTTTCCCGTCTTTCATAGATAACCCCTTAAACCCTTCAAACGTGTCAAACCCCACAATCTTACGGTGCCTGTTAAAGGGTTCAAAAATACCCCTTAGCGCTGACATCAATGATAATGTCTGCCCCCACCGAACACCGAATTCTACAATAATACCGTGCGAATAGACAATCTTCTTATAAATCTCATAAAAAAAAAGTATCCTTGATAGATTCTTGGATGTAAAAAATAGTCCAAGGTTTGGCAGTAATTCATCATCCGGTAGCGGAGCAGCTTTGAGAAACTCCACATATTGCTTCAAAACATTTTTTTCATCACTACTTGACAAGATAATTGCATCATGCTTTTCAGTTTTTATTTTTTCCAACTTTCCCCCTTCCATTTTAATAACTTATTGCTCTTTATTTTCATCAAAAAAATAGTCTCCCATGTTTTCAAATTCAAGAACTATCTTTTCGATTAACTATTTTACAACGAACCTCCTTGCAGCAAGCTACCCAGATGTACAAATGCCGCTGGCAAGTCGAGTTGTTCTTCAAATGGATCAAGCAGCACCTGCGGATCAAGGCATTTTATGGTGCCACCGAGAATGCGGTCAAGACCCAAATCTGGATCGCCATCTCCGTCTACGTGCTGGTAGCTATCATCAAGAAGCGTCTGGGGCTTCATCGCAGCCTCTACACAATTCTACAGATTTTAAGTGTGACTTTGTTCAAGAAAACGCCCATTATCCAAGCTCTATCGCATATTGACTATGAAGAACCCAAGGAAGATAACCGTAACCAATTGAATTTATTTCAATAACATTGGGATAGTAGTGATAAAATATCTAACTATAACAGCAATAGAGAGACTTATATAAATCTCTCCATTTGCTATTTTATTCAGTATATTATCAAAAAGAAAACATTCAACACTTTCGATTTCTTGGTCGTGTATCTTTCTGAGTTCAAATTCATGTTCTGTTAAATGTATTTTATAAAAATAAGGTAAAACAGGATTTCTTACCATATCAATAAGTGGAGGTATAATTTCAAACCTATCAAGATTATTTATCACAATACCTGTTTCCTCTGCCAATTCTCTGGCCGCAGTTTCAATAGGCGTCTCGTTGTTTAATGCCCCACCTGAGGGAAGTTCAAGTGTGCAATCTGCAATTAACGGTCTATAAACTCGTACCATGACGATGGCTTTATTATCTACAACTGGCAGAATAAGTACCTGCGGCATTTTGTATTCTATGGTAAAAAACCCATTGCGCTTGCATACCGAAAACCAAGGATTTTCGTGAACCGTTTCAACTGGTATCAGTGAAGTGCATTGTACGCCTATCAATCGTGGATTGTTAGATTTCCCCATCGTACTGTTCATAATTATCTGGTTAAAAAAACCCTACCAGCCTTTATCCGGCCTCTCCAATAATCCAATAAATCTTGCATGGTCTTTTCAAAGGGTATCAATGCCTCCCAACCTGTATGTTTTTTAAATTTACTCGTATCAGGTACTTGAAGGTCTGCATCAAGTGGACGCAGTCTCGATTCCTCAGTTTCAACCTTGATTCTATCCTTACAAATCGAAATGGAGATCAAATGCTTAAGCATATCTCCAACCGTACATGAAAACGTTCCCCCAATATTATAATATTCTCCTGGGATAGGGTTCATTGTAACCAGCATGTAATAAGCTCTCACAGCATCTCTCACATCTGACCATGTACGCAAGGAATTCAAATTCCCTGTTTTCACAACAGGAGGAATTAACCCATACTCAATCATTGCAATTTGTTTAGCAAAAGTAGATTCAGCAAATACATCACCCCGACGAGGACCAGTGTGCGTAAACATCCTTGTTACAAGGACTTTTTGTCCATACGCCTCTGCGTGGAACCTGCCAATCATATCTGTTCCAATCTTTGAAATTGCATAGGGAGATGCAGGATGGAAAGAGCATTCTTCGTTAATCGGTAACTTCTCTCTTGGGACACGACCAAATACTTCTGAAGAAGAGCATACATGGATGACTGGATCAATCCCTTTGCATTTACGCAAAGTCTCTAATAGTCTTTCTGTTCCAAGAATATTTGTGTCTAATGTCTGAAGAGGAGACGTAAAACTGGTCGTGGGATAACTTTGTGCAGCAAGGTGGAAAACATAATCAGGCTTGCTTTCATCAACAGCGTTTTGAAGTGAAATGTAATCGCATAAATCACCATATATAAAATAAACCCTGTCTTTTTTATTTGCCCTATCTATCAAATGTTCAACATTATCCAGAGGACTCCGCCAGCGGCACATTCCGAAAATATCCCAGTCCGTATTTTCCAGAAGGAAATCAGCCAGATGGGAACCCACCATTCCTGTTATACCAGTTATTAATACTTTCATATTATGTCTCTCCAACCAAATCCATATCCATTATTCTTAATTCATATAATGCGCCAATTCTTTCAACAATATGGCTTTTATTCAGCAATTTGAGTATTATATCAGATGGTTCATCCCTAATATATTTTTCAATTATAAACTTCTCTCCCTTTTTTAAATATATCAATGAGTTATGTTTGTTTTTAATTTCTTGAGCTTTTTCTGGAATTCTGTCAAAAAATGATTTTTGAAATATCATATGAGGCAATATACCTATTTTGGGATTTTTTTTGGTAAAAAGATGATGCCATGGACGAGAATAAATAGTAATAATTTCTGGGTCTCTTTTTAATAAATCTATTACCGCAATATCTTCCGCATCCTTCATTTTAAATGCATTCCCTTTCGTTATATCTTTGGCAAAGTTTTTAGCAAATGTCATGGTATTGAAAAAAATGACAAGTGTTAATATTAATAAAACTGACAATTGGACTATTTTTTCTTTAAGAGGAAGCATAATTGCCAAGACCAAAATACCAGGTAGTAAGATTAGGAGATGGTAATGTTTGTCAGAATTGGTTAAAAAAAAAATTAAGAGTGGAACAACAAATAAAATAATTTTAGTTTTGTTTTTTATTAACAAATTTTTCCAATCACTCATCGTTAATTTCAAATTAATAATTACAGCAAAAAAATATAAAATTACACCAGATTGCATTAAAATAGAAAAGTGTTTTGGCCTAAAAAAGAGAGAGAGATTAAGTGTACCCATTGATTTTTTATAATTTTGATTAAAGCCCCAATTAAATATCCAATAGTTCTGAAGCGAAAAATTCATTACATACGAAAAAAATATTACCAATAAAAAAACCGATAAAATTGGAAAAAATAAAATAAATACCTTTTGTTTTAATTGACATTTTTTCCCCACTATCAGCATGAATGGAAAGATTAGATAATATAAAAATGCATCAATACGAGTGATTACTCCCAAACCCCAAAAAACGCCTGCAAGAGCAACATCAGAGTATGAGAACCCTTCTTGGCTATCATTCTTTAGAATAAAAAGATACATCAATAACAAAGCTGCTGTTTGTAGCATTGCTATTGACGAATTGGTATCCATAACTGACATAAGTGCTCCGATGAGCGCAAGCGATATGATCGGTGGCAAAATGTCTTTCTGATGTTTTAGGACTAAAATTAAGATAGCCAGCATCAAAAGGACTACTATAATTGTTAAACTCACATATGCTTGAATCACTCCATAACCGGCTATTGACCCAATTATCTTTAATAAGGCATAAATACCGGGCCCCTTGTGATCTATATGCTCATCATATAATCTATAGGAATCTGAAAGAAGATTGCTTCCCACATAGTAAACACCATAATCAACACCCCAATCAGTATAAAGTCTTAAGCTCCAAATAGAAGCAAAAAAAATAATTATAAAAAAAATAATAATACCAGTTTTAATTCTTACACTAAAAGTTATTTTCATAGTCGTAATGAGATTTCTGAGAGCATCTCAACTGCTGTTTGAAATACCAGCTTTATGCTTATGCCTTTCCAAAATCTAACATGCCGAAGGTTTTAAATGTATGGGAAATGACCGACTTTGCATCGTTTTTATGCTTTCTTGCTTTCCAAAATACAATATTTCCTTTTTCAGTACTAAACATCAAAATATAATTCATAAAAGTAATTTTACATGGATACTGGTCCAAGCTATCTCAATAATTTTTATATTATTGCGTCTCATTAAGAGATTTTTTTAAGCAATTGGTCTCAGATTGACAGCAGAAACGGGGAAATTATGACACAATTTAAAGATAGTTTTTGACAAATCTACGACATAAGTTCAAAAAATTGGAAAATGATCCTATATTCTTAACTGTTTTATATAATATAAGGGGACGCAGGTGAAACGATCTAATCGCTTTTTTCAAAAGAATATCGAGTTCATTAGTGGAAACATAAGAGGTAAAACTCTGACTGACCTTATAATAAGACATATCTCCATAATTGCAATTATTAAGCCTTCCTTCTTCTTTTAACTGATTATATATATAACTTCCTGGCAATGGCATGAAATTAGCGAACGCAGCTCGATCTATTGGAAGACTTTTAGCAAATTCGATTGTTTTTAAAATATCCTCTTTTGTTTCAGTTGGATAGCCGATAATAAATTCGCCTACTATTTGCATCTTATACTTTGATAAAATGTTTATTTTTTGTTTTATTTGTTCCAGTTTCAGTTTCTTATTCATGTCATCCAATATTTTTTGTGATCCCGATTCTATACCCACTGCTACCGCATAACAGCCAGCATCCTTCATTGCTGAAACTATTTCTTCATCAATAAAGTCTAATCTTATCCCATTAAGGCAATTCCAATCAATTTGTAAATATTTTATCTTCTGGCAGAACTCAAGAACAACATTTTTTCTAAAGGTTAAATTATCATCTTGAATCATAATTTCCCTTATACCAAACTTATCTCTCAAATATTGTATTTCTTCCATTACATTGTCTATAGCTCTGTATCTAAATTTATTACCATATATTACTTTCCCCCCACAAAAATTACAATTCATCGGGCATCCTCTACTTACAATAACAGGAGCAACAGGAAAATTTTTTGATATACCGCCCAACGGTGCATGTGGATATGATGTTGGTTTTAGTAATTCCCAATCTGGCCAAGGAAGATTGTTGATGTCTTTCAGCATCTCCTTTTTATTTTGTATGATCCTTCCTTCCTCATCACGCCAAACCAAACCTGGAATCTGATCCAACGATTTCTTTTCTTCAATTTTATTAGCCAGCATCAAAATATTTTCTTCACCTTCTCCAGTTATTATAAAATCAAGATTACGTCCGAATAAATCCATTGTTTCATGAGGGATGGCTGAAGGATGCGGTCCTCCCAGCACAGTAATTATCTTCTTATCTATTTCTTTAATACAGTCAAGATATTCTTTGACTATAAGTATATCAACGGAAAACATTTGAATACCAACAACATAAGGTTTTTTCTGAATTAGGAAGCTATAAAATGATTTTATTGAACTGCATTTGTCCCTTGTAGCCTCGAACAAAGTCACTTTATGTCCACCGTTAATTCTGAGCATTGAGGCTATATAGCCCAAACCTAATGGTGGAGTAAAAGAATATGAAAACTTATTAAATGGTTTAACAAGCGATATTCTCATTTGTTATATCCGTCTATATTTAATAGGCTTTAACGTAAAATTTTCAAGAGCAAAAAATAATCCCTTAAACTTGGAATAATTCTCTTAAAAATTGATATTGATGTTGGTCTAACCTCAGTTATTTGGATGGGAAGCTCAGTTATTAGTAGTTTTTGTTTATAACATCTAATGACAAATTCTGTTGCAAAAAGATTTCCATCCAACTCACACATATTAAGGATATCTCTACACTTGTCAAATTTCAGAAACTTATTACCATGCGTATCGGTTCCCTCAAATCCAATCATTTTTAACATAAGATTAAAAATTAAAGTTATCAATCTTCTAATAAATGGTCTCATATCAAGTGAATTTTTATGACGTTTTGATTGTACAATTAAATCATATCCATCAAAAATAGTGAGCACATCCCTGACAAAATTAATATTTAAAAGATCTAATTCCATAAAAAAAGCATTATTAGAAGTTAAGTACTTTAGACCTTCTTTGAGAGCTTTACCATAATCCACGGCACTAATATGTTTTGCAACTATTCTATTGTCTTTTGCAGTCAAGTCAACTAAGACATTCCTTGTGCCATCAACACTACCATTCTCTATAACGATAATTTCATAAGTAAGATTCTCAATTTCTTCCAGTTGAGCCTGAAATGTTAATAACTTTCCAGATATAACACTCTCTTCGTTATGCGCAGGAATTATGATATTAATGTCCACAGTCAAATTTCTTATATTATACAAAGACGCCAATTCTGCATTCTGCTTCAGTAAATGGCTCATCCTTATCAGAAATAGTTAACAATAAAACAACACCGTCCATTGTCTTGACTTCTATTTCTCTTTCACTAGTAAACTTGACTTCGGCATTATCCGGAAAAGGTTTATCAAGTATACATACACTCTTGAAACTGATTTTTCTTAATTTACCTTCCGTCTTTACATAAACAAATGCGTTAGGGAATGGATCTGACATTGCTCGGACCATTCTATCTATAAGCTCTCCATGCATTGTCTTAAAACATATCTTGCTCATATCTGGTGTTCTCTTAGGATAATACGACGGCTCTCCTGCTTGCTTCCAGCTAACAAGGTTCCCATTTTCGATATTGTGAAGAATCTTGCTGAAATTAGCATAAACACATTCGAAAATTTTATAATATAGGGATGTTGCTGTCTCCCTTTCATCTAACTTTATTTTTTTCTGAAATATTAAATCTCCATCGTCAACACCTGATGTCAATCGAAAGAAAGAAACACCACCAAAATTTATCTTATTATCCAGAATAGTGTTAGGTATTGGCGCCCTTCCTCGCCCGTAAGGAAGCAGAGTACAGTGTAACCCGTACCAATTAAACATAGATAATACCGGCTCTCTTATTAATTGAGTCCAGCCTATAACAAATGCAACACTCACAGAAGTTTCTCTTAAAACATTATAGAACTCTTTATCATTTATATTTGATATCTTGTAAACTTTTGAATTGATATTCCCGCTGGGATACCAATATCCGACCTGAGATTCGTCTTTTGAGCATATAACAGTGGAAATACTGCATCCATTATCTATTGCTGAGGTGTATGCCGCTTTGGCAAACTCGCCATTACCTAAAAGAAGAAAATCTTGCTTATTCTTTAATTTAGACATCAAAGCCTCATAATCAATGTTATTTTAGTACCAATCTCACAACTCTAAATGCTTCACCATAATCCGAAAAAACAAGCCTTCCTCTATATCTCATACTTATCTCCATCGTTTCCAATGAGAATAAGTGCCTGCTACAGCCAAGTTGCGTCTCATAGCATTTACATGCATCTATTTTCTTTTTAAACTGCTTATCACTTAAGGGAACTAAACAATTTGGTTCGAAATCCATTTCCATTGTGGTTTCATAAGCTAATACTGTGCCGTTATAAAAATGTGGTCTAACAACAGTCATGAATGCATCATTTATTGTCCGGTGGTCCTGATTATACGATTTCTCCGGGATAAAGACCAAATCAGGACTACAGCGTTTAACCTTTTCCTCTAGTATTTTTATCAGCTCGTATTGCGGTATGGTATCCAATTTATGGTGCACACTTTCAGCATTATCTAAAAATGGGATATCGACATCAGAAAAGCCTAAAATATCCATTGCCCTTTTTAATTCTTTAAATCTATCTTCCCAAGAATATTCTACGTATGACATAGCATCATTTTTAATCTTCTCGTATATTTTTGGAGAAGGAGATAAAAGAATGCTAAATATTTCTATTTCTCTTTCAACTAAAAACTGGATTACTCCACCGCAACCTATAACGAGATCATCCGCATGTGGCTCAATTATCAATGCCCTCTTTATTCCGTCTAAAATATGCATAATCAATATACCTCTCTTGCTGTATTAGTACCCGAACAATGATGGTTGGGCTCCATTACAAAATAAATAATTATACAAATTTTCGGAATATTTCATGTCCTCATACATACCTGTCCAACGCCAGAGACCATATCTTCCAACCGGGTATATGTTATTGCTCATAAAGGCATTTAAAATCATCTGGACTCTTTTTGATTTGTTATTTACAGATAGAGGATATGCCTTCTCCACTACAATACTATCAATACTGCTTATATATTCTTGTTTCTCTATTATATTCAGGTGCATTAAATCTTGAATTACTTCTGCTTGTATGTCCTTAACACTCACCCTACCGTCCATTTCTCCGGGATAAGATACTTCCACATAAAGCGACTCAAAACCCTCGTCAGCCATATGGCTGCTCACATGGTTATACCAACCACATCTAAAAAACCTGTGTCTATGTGTTCCGATGTACAGCCAGCTAACACCATCATAGAGTGCATTGTGTTTCTTATAGGCGATATTAAAGATGATAACCGATGACCATTTTAAACCACATGACAAACTCTCATAGCCTTTTGTAATCTTGCATAAGTCAATCAAGGGGATGGGAGATATAAGCCTATCATACTTAACAGAACCGATTCCATCAACAAATGCCACCTTGTTTACAGGATCTATCTCAACTATATTACCTCTTTCGATTTTTGAATAGACATGTTCTCTTATTTTTATAGGAATATCCTCCACCCCCCTATCAGGATACATAAATTTATCATTGTATCCAGCACCCTTAACTGGACTCCTTAACTCTTCATAATAATCCTGCTCCAGCAAATCAGTTGACATTGACCATATTTTTCTATTGTATGGTACGAAAAAATGCCAAGCGAGTTCACCAAACTTGTCAACGAAAAACTTGGTCATTGAATTTTGAGGATAATCAGACCATTTGGGAACATTTATAAGCTTTATATCATGAGCCCTTATTGACTGTTGTATTGGATAATCTAAAATACGCCCATCAAATAAAACTTTGGATATCCTGTCTCTAACAGGAAAATCAAGTATTCTGTCACATACAACTGGTTTTTCTCCATTGTAATGCAAAAAGTGCCCTGCCACATCAAATAGAGCTTTCTTACATTTACTGGTGTAGGTGATGCATTTTCCTCCAATTTTTGATTCTTTTTCGAAAATCCGAAACTCTTCTCCATTTTGACGACATCGCTCAGCAAACACCAATGAAGACACGCCAGAACCTATTATTAATATCATAACGCTTCCCTCAAAAAAATCATTATCTTCCCTCTCCGCATTCACTACGCATTAGCAACAGATTATGTTTGCCTGAAACCCCTAAAAGTAGCATCTTTTTCAAAATATAATTTTTGTGCATTTTTAATTGTTTTCTCAAGATTGGCTACATAATAATGCTCTATCAGTTTTTTATTAGCATCATAGAGTACTGTATGGAATTCATTATCTGTTAAATTAGTAAAATTTACTGCCAGCAAATCCGAATTGGTGTGTTTATTCTCATAAAAATCCTCACAATCTTTTAGCAATCCTTTTTGTATTGCATAATAATACAGGGGAGAACCTGGATAAGGTGTGACCGGCCTTATCGTTCGCATTTGGGCATGATCGTCGTATTTTAAAAGGAACTCGACACCAAGCCTAAGTGATTCGGCAGTCTCGCCTATATTCCCGAATATGATATTGAATCCTGGACTTATTTCGGCAGCCAGAGTGTTCTCAATGCCGGCTATTATCTGTTTAATTGTTAAGGCCTTGTTCATTGCCCGAAGCGCTTTTTCATCCATTGACTCAATACCATAATTTATAAAGACACACCCGGCCTCTTTCATTAATCTGACAACTTCGGGTTTTGCATAATTTAAACGACCGTTACAAATCCACTTCACATTCAGTTTTGCTTTTATAAAGCTCTCACATAACTCTATCGTTCTCCTGACCGAATTCATTAGAAGCTCATCCTGAAAATCAATGTAAGAGATATGGTAATCTTTTTTCAATATCTGAATTTCCTCTATAATATTTTCAGAAGACCGAGCCCTGTGACCTTCATCCAATCTGTAACAGAAATTGCAGGTAAAGGTGCAGCCTCTCCCTGATAATACAAGCATGCAACGGTCGCTATTCTTTATGTTAGGTTCTCTTAGTAAGGCATAATGATCAATTGGAAACATGTCCCAAGCAGGGAAAGGTATCTCATCAATATTTTGTATTAACTCGCGCCTCGGTGTCCTGATACACTTCCCATCTTGCATAAATGCAATCCCCTGAACTGAAGACAATTCTCTTTTATGCTTTAACGCATCCAATAATTCTACCACAGTAAGCTCGCCTTCCCCGATTACAACGACATCCGCTTGAGTTTTTTTCATAAAATAAGCAGGGTCCGGCGCAGGGCCGTGGCCTCCTAAGATAAAGTAAGGTCTGTGTTTTGCTCTATTAATTGCCTCTGACAATTTCAGCAATTTCCGGTATTGATAGTATCCTCCTATAACACCTATGCCTATTACGTCATACCATTCCCTGTTTAACAAATCGAGGAGATGTGATTCTGGCCAGTGATAAACATCCTGATGATAAATATCTACCTCGTGTCCTGCATTTCTGCATACAGCTGCAAGATACGCAATCCCGAGAGGAAAAACAGAAACATATGAGTCATTATCATACACCACAAACAAAATTCTCATATAGCAAACATCCGTCTTTATTTTTGCTCCTTTAAAGAAGTTATTTGCTTTACCCCACTTGCACACAACATTAGCTCTCTTGACCATCTAAAAAATTTATTTTTTGTCCTAACAGGGGTGAAAGGCGAAATAATTGCACAAATATAATTTAAATCAGGGTACTTCCATACTATTGGAAGTTGACGAAACTTAAATACTCTAATTTTTTCAAACCCGTATATCTTATATATATCGTTCAATGAAATAATAGTAAAGGGAGTGCGATGCGTATAATCATCAAAATATGTTTTATAATTGGACTCCCAATCAGGAACAAGGGTTAACAACATTCCACCTGGTTTTAATATCCTATAAGCCTCTCTCATATACCGTTCAGGATAATAGAAATGCTCAATCAATGATTTTGAATATATGACATCAAAGGTCTCATCTGGAAATGGCAACCTCTCATTCTCAATGTCACAAACTTTGATGGGAATTTCAGGTTGAAAGCCGGGGGCTTCACTTGAAATGTCAACACCTGAGACATCAAGGTCAAGATTTTTAAAATTATTTAAAAACTCCCCTCTGCCGCAACCCGCCTCTAAAAATTTCATGCCAGTTCGCATGTTAAAGGTCTTGAATAAATAGGCACATAGCTTGGATGGATAGTCAGTGTAGGGATGAGAACCCTCATCGTAAACAACTTTGAGATAGTCGGCCATAAATCAGGCACACCCCTCTGGAAAAAGCACAACTACATACTCTTGATCAGAGGTGTTATCGTTTTCAGCCCAAAATTGAAAGACACTACATGCTAGACCCAAAATAAGGACTTCTTTTTCTATAACTGACCTATGAAAAGGTTTTAGTATATTTTGGAACGAACTGATCGAACCATCTTTTGCAACAAATTTTTTATTCCAGACAATATTGCTTCGTGTATCTTGAGTAATTTCATCTAACCCAAACCGAAACGGATCACTCTCATCAAATTGCGTCCATGTCCGATATACTCCGCCCTCCGCTTGCCGGATAAAGTTCATTTCTCGCTCACAGGTCATTAATTCAAGCACAATCGCCCCCCCCCCTAAGGCAGGACTTGCCCTTAGCTATCATTTGCCGTGTGTGTGTTTCAGAGATCGCACCAATAAGATTCGTAACTACATCGATGCCAATCACAACATCGAAGGCATCACCATGCAAATCGGCTTCAATGAAATTTTCGTTTCTGATATCTACCTTCGTGGACTGACAGTATTTTGCGAATTTCTCGGCAAAGAAACACCGAGACCTACTGACCTCAAACCCTACTCCGTGCTCCAGCATACCCTCGCGTTCAAGACGGAATAGCAACTTTCCGCTCCCAGATCCAATCTCAAGAACTCGTAATGGCTTGACTGGAAAATGTTTTTTCAGAAAAGCAATATGCTTATCGCAAGATACCAGTTTGACATCGCAATATTCGCGAAACTTATCAGGAGAAAATCTCTCAAGGCTTTCGACGCCCTCATATGCAGTCAGATTGATATGTGTCATTGGGAAACCTCCTGCACAAATTCTATGATAATCCCGTCAGGGTCATGACCATACATCACCTTTACTTTACCATCAGGCGAAAATTGCGGCATACTGTTACAATGATAACCTTTATCAACAAGAGTTTTATATAAACCATCTATGTCGGTAACAGTAAAGGCAATGTGCGAACAGCCCAATCTATCTGATGGAAAATTTTCAGTATATTTAGGAACAGCTGGACTTGTGTAATACTGGATAAGCTCTATCAAGGAATTATCCAGCGCCTTTAGTTTTACCCATTCAAGCGTAGCCCCCTGGATACCCACAACCTGTTCAATATAACGATCAGATTCTTTCATCCGTTTTAAAACAGACAGACCCAAAATATCACGATAAAAAGCCACCGATCTTTCTAAATCACGCACAACCAAACCTGTATGACGTGTTGCCAGTATCATTTCACTCCACCTGTTATACAAGCAGCTATTGTTTCCTCTAATACCTGAAGTCCTTCCAGCAGAGCATCCTTGGTAATAGTTAAAGGGGGGGCCAACTTTATAGATTCACGACCTGTATGAACCACAAGTAGGCCACGGCGCATAGCTGATTCACAAATGATATCACACAGTGAGATGTTTTTTGGATCTAAAAAGATAAGGGCTGCAACCAACCCCTTCCCCGAAACACAGCTTATATACTCAGGAAAACGAGATTTTATTTCATTCAGCCTTGTGAGGAATATCTCGCCCAAATCCCTTGAGTTCTCTATAAGACCTTCCTCCAGAAGGGATTCGAGATTGGCCTTCCCTGCAGCACAAACCATTGGGTTGGCCGAATGGGTGGAACTCATAGAACCGATCTCCGGCAAATCCATTATCTCACGTATACCCAAAACTATTGACAAAGGAAGACTTGAACTAGCGCCTTTGCCGCAACATATAATATCAGGTTCAACTCCGTAATGCATGTAACCAAATAATTTCCCGGTCCTTCCAAACCCTGCCTGCATCTCGTCAAAAGCCAAAAGCATCCCATATTTTTTAGCAAATCTCTCTATCGCTTGAACAAACTCCGGTGGGTAGAAGATAGCACCCCAACCTTGGTATGTCTCCAGCATAAAACCACAGAGGTCTGTATCCGGAGACAAGCCTTTTTCTTTTAACAATGCCTCTACGCTTCTCGCAAAATACCCTTCAGGGTCATTAATAGCTTCATCTCTCCATGGATAAGGGAAGGGCAGATGAAAGATGTTGGGATCAAGATAACCTATCCATTCCTTCTGTGATGGGTTATAACCCATCATCTGCGCTCCCACCGTCCTGCCATGCCAATTCCCCTCAAAAGCTATAATACCTGGTCTTTTTTTCCCTTTCTTCCATCCATTCATTCTCATCAGCTTCAGAGCACATTCTGTTGCCTCTGTCCCTGCTGACAATAAAAAAGCCTTCTCAAACTGAGACGGAGTATTTTCAATGAGATATTTTAGATATTCAGCACGTTCTTTTGAACAATACGTATATGTATGTAAAAGTGGTTTTCCCAAAACTTTCCGCAATGCATCTAAAATGAGTGGATTTCCATGGCCTGAATTTGTTACAAATATAGTGCTCGTAAAATCAAGCCATTTATTGCCCCATGCATCATAAACCTGAAACCCTTCTGCCCTGTCCCATATAACCGGCATTTGACCATGCATTGACGTAGATTCGTATTTATCAATATCTGTCAACATCGGTAAGGATTCCGGGACAGGCAAGGGTGTAATAATGCTGCGATACTTTGTATTCACTTTCGGAACTTCTGTTGGTATCAGTGAAAATTTAAAACCTGACATGTTAATTTACCCTTTCGATGGAAAATGATATTTTAAATAAGCAAGTAAAGGACTGTCTTCTTTATGTATCTGAAATTCCAGCATCTCAAAATCTTCTAATGTGTCGACCTCTCGGCAAAATGGCGAAATAAATGCAAGCACTCGATTACCATGTATGGTATCGGAATTTTTAATAAAATCTGTTTTCAAAATATCAATATATCCGTCTGGGATATAAACCGTAGGAAACATCTGCCGAGGCTTATTCAATGCGTCCATATCATCTGATTGCAAACCTGTAAAAAAACCGTCATCTTTTCTCAAAAACCATTTAAACGGAGACTCAGGACAAGGCTGAGCGGAACGCAAACAGGTTGCATCGGGACATTTAACTATTTCGGTCACGGCCCTATCCATAACAGCAGGGTCTCTCAATGGCGTTGTCGGACGTAAGTGAACCAAAAGATCAGGTGCCCTGCCCTCATTTTCCTCAAACCACCTAACTGCGTGAACTACAAAATCTCGATCCGGTGATTTGTCCTGGGCATATTCCTGAGGACGGATGAAAGGCACCTCTGCACCATAGTATCTTGAAACCTCCGCTATTTCATCTGAATCTGTAGAAACTACAACACGATCAATCTGTGTAGTCAACCTCGCTGCGACAATCGAATATGCTACGAGGGGATAACCGCCCAGAAGTCGAATATTCTTTTTTGGCACTCCTTTAGAACCGCCTCGCGCAGGAATAATAGCAATAATATTCCTCATAGGATTAATGGAATCTTACCCATTGAAAAAATGCCCGCGAAGTTTTTTGCTAATAGGCACTTCCTTATCGAGAATTTTTATTTCACCGTCACCCATGGCCTTCTTTATTTTACGAATGGCTCCAACAAGAGAGCGCAATCCAATGGGTTCCAGTGAAGCCGCTTGGTCAGACCCAAACATAGCACGATCCAAAGTTATATGTCTTTCAAGAGATGATATTCCAAGTGCCATTGCAGCATAAGAAACAGCCAACCCAACCTCATGACCGCTGTAACCGACATTACATTTATAACGGTTCCTCAAAGTGTTAATACAAAGAAGGTTCGCATCTTCATCATCCATCGGATATGTTGAAACACAATGCATTAATTCAAAAGGGCATCCAGCTTCTTTAAAGATATTAACAGCACGATCGATATTTTCTATGTTACTCATTCCAGTTGATATGAAAGTATATTTTTTTTCCGATGCAACCTCTTTTAATAAAGGTTCATACGTACACATTGCTGACGCAATTTTATTGTATTTACAATCAAACTGTCGTAAAAAATTTTGACTCTCTATATCCCAGGCTGAGGCAAACCATTCAATTTTTAAATCTTTGCAATATTGATCAATCTCTTTATATTTATCAAGTCCAAACTCCAGGCCTTCTTTTTGTGCCCTTTGTGTTTTCCCCCACGGGCTTTCCCTGGGGCTGTCAAGTAATTCCTTGCTATAAACAAGATTGATAGTGCGTTTCTGAAATTTGACTGCATCGCACCCCGCTTCCTTAGCCAATTTAATAAGGTCTTTGGCGATATTAATATCTCCGTTGTGATTAATACCAATTTCGGCAATAATAAATGGCAACTGATCTTTACTTACGTGCGGATTTATATTCATTTGAGTCCTCCATTCTTATTTTTTATAATTTCGTCTTCTGTAACAGAAGCAAACGTTGTTGTAGAACTCTTACCTGTAGGAACGCCCCAGAAGTGACAGTATGAGCAAAGCGGAATCCTATCCCTTTTTCCTTGCATGTGTTGTTTCAACCATTTCATACGGATGGAACTATTCCATATCTCATCAAGCGTTTGAGTATTTATATCCCCAATAACACCCACACCCTTCGGATCGAATCTGACACAGATAGAAACCTTGCCTTTGCTATTGATTGCACAATGATGGAGAAAATCCAGACAGATGCCAATTTCAGGGATTGTAGGATTTTTTTTATAATTGAAACTTCCAAGTGGAGAATGTAGTATTCTTGTAGCCATTATCAGACCAAACTCTTTATACCTTTCCTGATCCGCGTCACCATTGAGACGCAGAATTGTAAACGGCTTTTTATCCCCTTTTATTTCCAGAAATTCCCTGATTATTTCTAATTGCTCATCTGATTCAGGGTCATTCTCTATAACTGAAATAGCCATCGTGTCAAGATTATCAATTATCTCATCTGCCTTTTTAACTAACAATTTGCCATTAGTAACGATATTGGTAATCTGTTGATTAAATAATCTTACGGCCTCGCCAAACCGTGGATATAAAAGTGCTTCTCCGTTGTTATGCAATTGCACCACAATATTTGGTGGAAGCTCGCCGGCAATTTTTTTAACCAAATCAAAATCAATGTCCCCATACTCTAACGCTATTTCAGGGTAATCTTTATCAATTTTCCTCCTCCCGCACATCCAGCAATCTTTATTACAGCGACTGGTAAGCTCAACATTCACATTTGCCAATCCGTGAAGATTAAATATTTTCATATCAATCAACTGCTCCTTGAGGGGTTTAATATCCCATGCTTCAGCGCCTTATATTTCATAAAAACCTCGCTAATCTTTAAAGTTTCATAATCATCTATCTCATAAGATTTCCAGAAAGGCATTAGATAACCTCCGTAAATATTTTGTGCCTTTAATTTACCATATTTACAGCTTAGAAATAGCGGTAGTTTTTAGACAAGCTCTGAAGGATGGGGTATTCTGCCACAATTTTTTATAAAAAATTCTCTCTTTTTATAGAGCAATCTGCCGTTCTTCGCCACAGAGTATTTCAGAAGAGAAAAAAATAGGGACAGAGGGGCTGTTGAAAAAGTGTTTACCTGTACCAAAGGCTGTCATTCCTGCGAAAGCAGGAATCCATAACCTATTGAACTTATAAAAACTGGATTCCCGCTAAAAAAATGCGGGAATGACGTTTGTTAGCATTTTATGGGTTTTTCAACAGCCCCACAGATACCATTTATTTTGCCTTTCTTTGTCTTCCTTTGGGTAGTGCCTTAAGTCTTCTGCTGAAATCTCTTTTCTCTCTGCTGCCAACTAAGTCTCTCATTTCGTTTCCTTCCCTGTCTCCGATGGGTATTTTCTTCAAATCTGCCGTTTTCTCGTTTTCTTATTTTTCTTACACAAGTGAAACCATAAATTTGTCCAGACTTATAATTCTCACTTTATCTTTCCTTACATCAACATCCTTTTCAGAGACAACTTGATACAAAAATGGAATATTCAGCCTGTCTCCAAAATAGGGCAGGCTTTTTGAGACCTCTTTTGAATTGGACTTAACCTCAACAGCAAACCACGGCTTGTCGCTTTCAGTAACCAGAAAATCAACCTCCCTTGCTTCAGCATCTCTTAAAAAATGCAGGTCTGTCTTGTAACCTTCCACATCATTCAGAAAATGACACATCTTGAGCAGGTGCGAGGCGACTATATTCTCCAGCCTGGCGCCTCTCTCATCAGGAACATCAGACCAATCCCATAGATACAATTTAGGCTCCTTTTTCAAAGACCTTATTTTTTTATGATGAAAGGGATAAATCCTGAAGTGATAATAAAACCTCTCAAGAATATCCATCCAATGCGCTACAGTCTTATGAGCGACAGAAAGGTCTTCTCTCAAAGAATTCAGGGATAGAAGAGAGCCGACCCTGTCAGGAAGAATATCCACAAGGACATGAAGGAGCGACAGTTCTCTGATATTCTCCAAATCCCTTATATCCTCCCTCACCAACCTTTCAACCCTCTGGTTGTGCCACCTCCTAAGTTCCTTTTCATTTTGTTTAAGCAGAGGCTCAGGGAAACCGCCAAATTTCAATGCAATCTCTAATGCCTCTTTTGTCTCCCTCCCTGACTCCTGAAAGACTATTTCTTTGAAAGGGACAATCTCATTTCCCCTTTCCAGAAACTCCGCAAGGCTGAAGGGATGAAGGCGATAGTAGTAGTACCTTCCCATTAGCGAATCCCCACCCCGCCTGTATACATCCAGCCTTGCACTTCCGGTCACAAGAATCTTGAAATCATCTTTATGCTTATCAAACTGTCCCTTGAGATAATTCTTCCAGTCTTTGTACTTGTGTATTTCATCGAACAGGATAATCTCGGCATTGCCTTTAAACTGTGACTGTAAAATATTCTTTCTATCATCCCGCGCATCCCAGTTCAGATAATCGTAATGTTTGAAATAGTTTTCGGCAATATACTTAGATAGGCTCGTCTTTCCAACCTGCCTTGCGCCGCCTACAAAAACCATCTTTTCATTGAGGTCACGCAGAATATGCGGGACAAGATACCTTTTTTTCATGAAAACAACTTACCATCTTTTTTGACCTTAGTCAAATATTCTGGCGAATATTTTTGACAATGGGTGAAAAATATGGTGGATGGAGAATGAATATTGGGTTGTGCAAAGGTCTCGGATTGTCCCTCTAATCGGATTAAGTATAGACTTGAACCTTGGGAACTTCTTATTTGAATACAACCACCTAAGAAAGCATGGTGGTTTGAATTATGAAACACCATTTGATAAGCTCCAAAAAGTTACCGAATTAGTGAGATAGTACAACAGATACCATTTATTTTGCCTTTCTTTGTCTTCCTTTGGGTAGTGCCTTAAGTCTTTTGCTAACCATGCCATTATAATAAGATACCCATGTCATTTCTAATTACTACCTATTTCATTTTTGACAATTTTTTCTATAAATTCGACAAACTCCTCCGCTTCACCATACCAAGGACTCACCTCATCAATATTGAAACGCAGCAAATCTGCATATAGAAAATGCATGGACAACCCCCATATTCTTTCCATGTGTTCGTTATTTATCAATGACTTCTGCTTCGCTAAAATCCTCCCAGTGTCCAGGATATCTTGTTCCTACAACATATGGAGTCAATGTGGCAATATTCTCAGCCCATTCCTGAAGTTGGATTTTTCCTTGTCGTGCTATTTCAAGCAACTCTTCAAGGTCGTGAGTCAATGGAAACTCAATGCCTTTTCGCAGCAATACCGCCTTCAAGGCTTTTTCTGCTGGTTAAGCCATGCGTCAGGTGAACCAGGTGGAAATTTCTTACGCCGCCTTTTCATAAATAATTCTGCCTTCTTTCATTATTGTGGAATAGATCAATCCCGGGACATCAACCAGCTCTCTTAACTCCTGAGCCCGTATGACAAGTATGTCCATCGGCATAGAGATATCCCTCAGTGCCTTACGAATTCGTACACTTTCTCTACGGCAATTATTAACATTTTCACTCACCACTATCAATATATCAAGATCGCTGTTAAGCCCTGAATTCTGTACGGGCTGTTGCCCGAATCCTTTTTTTTAAGCCAATTTCTTTTGACCTGTATCCACCAAGTTCTTTAAAGAAAGAATCTCTAATTGCAATGCTGACCACAAAATGCACTACTTGTTGCCATAATAAGAGGCGATAGTGCCTCCATAAAGGTAGTCTTTGCTGCCAAGGCTTTTGCCGCAATGCTTTTCTTCGGCGTAGTAAGATATTTTATCAAAACATGGATATTCTGGATTGCACAGGTTATATATTCCTGAATCCGCATCCGCCAGAGTCCTCGCCGTCGCGCCCGGTCAAAGCCGTATCGTGTACCCCTTGCATAGAATTTGTATTGAATCGGTCATGGCTCATAGTTTATAGCTTATAGCTTGTAGCTAATGGTTGATAGCTGGCAAGCGGATAAGCATAGATTAAGGCTAAGGTTGAGCATAAAGAAAAAGTTGGGGACAGAAAAAGTGGACAGGCTACTTTTGTTTAAAGGGATTCTCTATTGCCAGCTTCTCTTCAATAACCTGCCCATCCTGCATAACTTCTGTGTAAGGAAAACCCTATCTCTCATGCAACTCTTCTCTGCTAAATTTCTTTAATTCAGATACTCTTACAGGTTTTCTAAAAATCCCGGGAATGCTTGTGAAAACTTTAAGGCCAGTAGTTTCTTCTAAAAACGTGACTATTACTTTAGACTTTTTTAGTTCAGGTGTTTCTTTTAATTTAATCTTTCCATCTTCATATATTCCCTCTATGGTTTTATGCATTTTCTCCTCCATCAATAATTCTTTTTAACAACCTCTTTCCAGTTTTACATTTGAATGGTTTTCACAGTAAGAAATTTTTAATAAACTCCAGAACCTTGCGGAGATCCCTTTCACTCGAGAACTCAACTTTATTACCCAGATGCTTATGGTGTGGAAAAGAATTTATCTCTTTATGATGTGGTGCATTGTCCCATCCTATAATTACACTCCCGTCAGGTCGTAACCAATAATAGCTATATACCTCAACACTTCCTTTTATCCTTACTTCTCTAACCCACAAGACTGTTCCATCAAAAAGTATTAGTCTTGCCTTTAACTTAGATATCTGTTCTTCTTCTGATATCTCAAGTGTTTCTATAAATTTAACGATATCTGAATATTCATCTACTATTTTCCTTAAATTAGTTTCCAGCGGCGTCACCCAATAAGGAATCTGAGCTTCTCAATTTTCTTTGCTAATTCATCGGCAATATCAACTAAATATGACCATTCTATCCAGTCGTCGTGCCCTTTAAGGGTATCAGGAACATTCTGTGAAAACTCTCCATAAGATTTGCCGTACTTTGCTTCGTATATTGCGATTTTTTTTCTCATTTCTTTAAGACGCCTCTGGACATAAGTAATTTTTTTGCGAGCAATCTCTTTTACGGCTTCCACATAAATCATCTCGTTTATCTCACCAAGGATATCCTTTATATCATCCGGTATTTTAATAGTAACTTCGGCCATACACTCTAATCTCCTATAGTTTAACTGATAAATTCTACCACAAAATTCAACCCTTGGACAAGGCAAATATATATTATAAGGGATATACTGTTTCAGTCCGATCTGGACAGGAAAGGTCTTTGGTATATCTATTGTTAGTAATATTAAGTTGTAACAGCACTGGCATTATAAAAGTGCTGAAATCGCCTTGGAGAATTATGGATTATAGGTTTAATATCATGGCGCCATGCATTTAATACAGCTTCGCCCTCTCAGTTACATCCTGCATTTAAAAGATGTAGGCTACAAGGAATATTATCGTGATGCGTGACTCGTAATGCGTAATTTGTTTACGCATTATGCATTATCTTCAAACTTTTTCTACTTCTGATGCCTCTATCTTAACAGAGACCCCCTGCTGGATTATGTCCACAGAGAGGACAAGGAAAGCTTCAGGGGTCGTGTCCACAGAGGGGACAAGCCCCTCCCCTACAGTTTCTGCTCCTTGCAATGACACTCCACTCATTGCGTTTGTATTAATAAAAGCATATAGCTCCGCTTTCCTGGTTACATAATGATTGCAACCGGCTTGAATATTCCACTTAGGTTGAAACTGCGCATTCAATTTACAAGCAATTCCACATCAGCGCCGTTGAGTTCAACTGAAACAGCGCGCTGCAGCAAATCAATAGAGACAATAAGCCTATCTCTCTTTTTCAAGTCAAGAATTATTCCTTCACACCCCTGTAATGGGCCGTTAGTTACCCTGACTTTTTGTCCTTTTCTTAGATAGGGAAAGATGGTCGAGGCAGTCCTGCTCTCCAATATTTTTTTTATTGATTCTATCTGAATGTCTGGAATAGACATGGGAGCGTTTTTGTCGCCCAGCATACGAACAACACCCGGGGTCTTGAGTATCTCAAGATATTGATTGCGGTCTCCAATTTCATTAACAAAGAGATAGCCTGGGAAAAGCGCCTTATGGATTTTCTTTTTGCGGTCTTTTCTTTTGCTCCAAACTTCTATTCTCGGCAGGAAGGTGTGGATAGACTTGGTTTTTAAGAGGCGGTCTACTTTATCCTCATGACAACTGCGGGTATAAACTGCATACCAATGAAAGTGGCTGTTTTGCGTCACATGGCACCTCGTGAGGTCACAATGAGAACTGAAAGCGGCCTCTTTGCAGTTTAGGACTCTCTGAAAAACTACCTTTTAAAAAATGTCATGCCCGAATGTCTCTGTCCCCGACAGAAACATTCGGGGACGCATCCATAACTTGTTGATTGTAAAAGAACTGGATTCGTCCCCGAATGGTTCTATCCCCGATAGAGTCACTCGGGGACGGATAAAAACCCCTGATTAAACTTGTCCCCGAAATCTTTAATCGGGGAGCCTTCAGGGGCAGCCTTCGGGAATGACAGAAAAAGAGTTTTTCAGAGAGTCCTTTAAAATAAGAATATAAACAGTCTGGGGGACACATATTGACACTCTTCAGCTAAACTTCTTTAATCCCCAAAGAATCTTCGATCTGTCTTAGAAATTCTTCCACCCCTTCGAGTTTCGATAAGGCGTTCTTG